>Ga0268298_10000148_pt1 | contig 87195 bp, 65 predicted proteins | sample WWTPWeurt_MetaG_FD_194462 | JGI IMG/M metagenome (GOLD analysis project Ga0268298, IMG submission 194462) | Activated sludge microbial communities from WWTP in Nijmegen, Gelderland, Netherland - WWTP Weurt | ecosystem: Engineered > WWTP > Aerobic digester > Activated sludge | place...
CCAATAAAAATAAAAATAAAAAAAAAAAAAAAAATAAAAATAAAAATAAAAATAAAAATAAAAATAAAAATAAAAATAAAAAAGGAAAAAAGAAAAAGATTTGACTTTTAAAGCACGAAAACATAACACAAATCATTAAAATATAATTTATTAAACAATAAAAGATTTTTTCAAAAATGTTATCAACTAACTTTCTAAAGATTGAAAGATTTTTTCACACCCAGCCCTATCAACAATAGCGATTTGAGAAATAACTTTTCTATTAAGAATAATCCCATTTTTTTTCAAACTAAAAATGAAAAGATTATACTTACTCCCAACGCTTTCAGCGAAGGCCTTCACTCTAGATATAAATAATCCTCGAAAATCCCTTTTTTTGAGCTTGCGACCAACAAAAGAAAATGCCATACTTCGCAAAACTGTTTCCTGCGCGCGCTTAAAAACATTTTTCCGCTGGCCCCAAAAGCCTTTACTCTGCTTCAGAAGCTTTTTATGCCTTTTTTTAACGACCACGCCTCTTTTGACACGACTCATAGAAGAAAATTCCTTTAAAAAATAAAAAACAAGGTTATTACAATAATATACAATCTTTTTTAAAAACAATCTAGCATTTTGGGAGCGGTAAACGTTTTAAAACGAATCCCATTTAGCAAAAAAGAAAAACAAAGATAGAGGAATAAAGAGATGACAAGAGAGATATTATAACAAAAAGCTGAATCTAGCCCCTTAAAGAAAGTAAGGGCTCAATATGCTTAGAATCTGATGCCGATATATAACCGCACCTTCCTAGATCCCTTTTTCTGGAAACTTTTTTTCGACAAAGTAAATGACGTTTAAAAGATTTTTGATACTTTATTTTTCCACTCGAAGTAGAACGGAATCTTTTTTTTGCCCCAGAATGAGTTTTTAACATAATAACACCTATTTTTGTTTATTTGTTTGAATTTTTTTCAAGTAAACCAACTTTACCAAAGAAGAAGAAGTTTGCTCCCCTTCCTCGATGACCAACTCCTTACCAGAAAGAAGCTGATTCTCATTAAAAAAAGAAAAAAGCCTTGCGAAAACACCAACTCCCAAAGTATCTTTTAACGCTCTTTCTCTTCCCCTAAAGAGTATAACAAATTTTACACGATGACCATCTAGCAAAAATTGCACAGCCTGTCGCCCCTTAGTAGAAAAGAGATCGTGATCAGCAATTTTGGGAGAAAGGCGGAGCTCCTTTGTTTGCACATCATGCTGATTTTTTCTTGATTTTGCAATATTTTTCTTTTCTTCATACAATTTTTTTTTATGATCAAGAATCTTTACAATGGGTACTCCCATGGCCCCCGTCTCACTCATCAAAACAAGATCTTTTCCTTCTTCGCGCGCCATGGATAAAGCTATTACAGTTTCAATAACGCCCTTGTTTTCACCGCTGCTACTAATAAGTTGTACCGATTTGGAACGTATACCTTCATTCAAAATTGCCATGCAAAATTCCTGATATAAAAATTAATGTAATAAAAAACATCTATAAAATATTCAATCCTCTAAAGAAAGATCTCCAGAATTAGATTTAACAATTGTGCCATCAAAGCATTGATCGCACAATTTAGTGTACAGAGAAAGATCATTCTTGATAAGATCTAGTAATTTTTCTCTTCCTTGACAAAGACGTGTTTCACCAAAATAGAACCACGAGCCCTGTTGGGACAAAATACTTTTTTCAAGCGAGATATCAATAATTTCAACATGTTTACTCATACCAACACCAAAAATGAGATATGAATGAGCTACGCCAAAGGGACGTTGAACCTTATTTTTAACCACCTTAATAGTAACTTCGTTACCATAATGAACTCCATTATTATCCTTGAGACTTTTGCTTTTGCGAACCTCAAGCCTTAAAGATGCATAAAATTTTAAAGCATTGCCACCGGGAGTAGTTTCTTTTTGAACAAAGGGCATCGAAGAAATATTCTGACGTATCTGATTAATAAATATTAAAACACAACGCGATTTATTCACTACAGCAGCTAATTTTCTAAGAGCCTGCGACATAAGCCGCGCCTGCAGACCAACATGAGTGTCTCCCATGTCACCATCGAGCTCACTTTTTGGAACCAGGGCAGCAACTGAATCAACAACAATAACATCAATAACATTAGAGCGAACGAGAATATCAACAATTTCGAGAGCTTGTTCCCCAAAATCAGGCTGAGATACAAGAAGTTGATCAATTTGTATGCCAATATTTTGCGCATAAGAAATATCAAGGGCATGTTCCGCATCTATAAAAGCAGCACTCCCTCCTAGTTTTTGAACTTCGGCAATGGTCTGTAAGGCAAGGGTTGTTTTTCCAGAGGCCTCTGGGCCATATATTTCTGTAATTCTGCCGCGAGGAATACCGCCTATTCCTATGGTACGATCGACAACAAAGGAACCAGTCGAAACAGCTTCAACATCGATACGATCACTATTGGCTCCCAAAAGCATTATGGATCCCTTTCCATAACTTTTTTCTATACGCAAAATAGTGTCATCTATCAATTGCTTTTTATTGAAACTTTCCCTTTCTTTTTCACTCATAAAAACATCACCCAAAAATTAAAAATAAATAAAAATCTTCAAATATCAAAGCCATCTCCAACAGAAGAGGCATCTTCAGAAAAAGATTGATCAGATTCCATACGCAAAGAATTATCTGAAATTGATTTTGATAAAATCTGTTGATACTGCGCGCCAAGAAGAGTTGGTAATCGACGATCATTCATAAGACGAAAATCCTCCACTCGGTTTTTACGATATAATGCATCATCACCATCAATAGAATATTCATCCACTTGAACCTTTTTGCTAGAAAGATCAGTAATAAGATAAAGAGAAATGCCATTAATATGGTCATCGTGGTCATCAATAAAAGAACTATTTTTATTAGGGGAAGCAGGACTTAAATCAGAAAAAAAGAAAGACCCACGAGTAGCACCACGAGAAATTTTATCAAAAACAAAGGAAGATGCGGGGGAATTTTGCAAATGTTTTTCGCTTAAAAAGGAAATTTTAAATACGAGTCCGGGAAAGGCTAAATCTAGAAACTCACGAAATGCAGGATGAGAAAATTTCTTATTCGAAGAAGAAAGATACAGATAAAAATTTTTACGTATATCAGAAGACAGTCCTTTAGAAACAATAGATTTTTTTAATGAATACTCGACCTCATCGAATGTTTTTTGACCGCCCCTGGCAACAGAATAAGAACAAGCAATATAAAGACAGCCTTCGCAAAAAAAATGAAGAGTACTACTAAATCCAGATTTTTTAATTTCACTGACAATATAATCAAAATGCTGCAAAGAAGATTTTTTTTCTTGATCTCTCCCAGAAGAAACTTTTAAATCAAAATATCGAAAACCGGAACCTTCTCTAAAAAGATTTGGAAAATGTTTTTTAAGAAGAGAAGAAATTTTATCTGTCAAGTCATTAGAAAAGTTATCAGGTCCTTGGGCCTTTTCGGAAGAAGATTTTCCCTTTAAAAGGATGCTCCAATTTTTACGAACAAACGCAGCTACATCCTCGAGTTCTTTTTCGGAAATATTATCTTCCAAAGAAGAAGAGGTATTCTTGCCTTTTTTTGAACCACGCACATTAGAAATATTTCGATTAACGGGCAGCGAAAAAACAACGTAAGAGTAAAGATCAGGATTCTTAAAACCGCCAGAAGAAACAACGCTGTGATACTTTTCTTTAAGAACAGCAGGGGAACAATCGGAATAGTATTTGCCACCGGGAGAAGAAAGACGATCAATGACTGAATCAGAAAAAAAAATATCTAAACGCTCGGTTGAACAAGAATAAATACTTTTCCCAGAACAAAAATTAATAAAGGGAATAGAAAAAAAAGAGGTAAAAATAGAATCAACAAAATTAGAAATTACCCGCAGATGAACCATCTGTTCAATTTTTTCGGGGGAGAGTCGGAACTCGCCTCTCTGAGAGGAGTCGAGAGATTGATAGTCATAAAAAAAGAACAGAGGAAGTATTCCAACACTTTTTTCTAAAAAACTGCTTTCGCGGGAAGTAGAGGAAATAAGATGGGAAACGTAATCGAAAAATATATTGTAAAATGATCCAACAAAAAATGGAAAAAGAGAAAATCGCAAAGTGAGCAAGAGGCCCTCCTCAAAAGAAATTTTTCCTGGATCCCTACCGCCAAAAAGCAAGGGAATAAGATTATCTAATTTTGTGCGATCGGGAACAAGAGAAGAGAAACGAGAAACAAAAATTTTCTTCTCATACATGAGATAATCAAGAAGCCACTTTTCAAAATGAACAGAACGAACAACTGCTATTACATCAGATTTTTTTTTAGAAAAAAAATAAAAAAATGAGGGCAACACCATCACCAAAACAACAACAGAAACAATAGAAGACTTAAAGTCATCACTGCCAAGAATCTTATTTCTCAAACGCTGTATCATAATAAAAAAAACATAGATAAAAACAACGGTAAGTATATGATAAAATAAATTTTTTGCAAAAATAATTAAATTAAATAAGCAAAAAGAAGCTAAATAACAGAAGCAGAATAAATAGAAAGCGGAATAGGGTGGTCTTTGAGCATTACATCAATATCATCCTGAAAAAATTTTGCCCGAACAAGACAAAAAATACTATAACAATGGAAAAACAAAATAACAAAAGAAAAGAAAGTAAATAAATTAAATCGTAATTTCATACCAAGGTACCTTATGAGCAAAAGCAATTTCACGCTTGATTTTTTTAACAAATAATAACTGTTTTCTAGCATATCTCATAGTATCATTTTTGATAAGCTCAATAGCATCAGAAGATGAAAGCGAACCAGAAAGAACAGAGAGCGCGGAATCATATCCAATAAATTTCTTTTTTAACACAAAATCAAGCCAGGATTTAGAAAGAGAAGACAACTCAAGCAAGATTTTATCATCAGAAAAAAAGGAGGAGGCCCTTCCATAAATTTTTTTTGTGTAGCGATCATCAAAATCAATATTCATAAAAAAAAGAGAATAACTAAAACGAGGGGAGAAGAGAAGAAAGTGAGAGGAAGGAGAAAAAAAGAGTGAATAAATATAAAAATGGCTTCCACCGACAATAATAGGGCGTCTTCCATGGCTAAAGATTTCGAGGCACTTAAATTCAATTATCTGACGCATAAAGAAAGAGGAAAGGGAGTCTGGAGAAGAAAAAAAACCATAAAGATGATGTGGCGCAAGCGAAAAAGAGTCGGGGGGGGGTGACGCCACGCCAACACGGAGAGGATAAAAAATTTGAGCTGAATCAATATTTATTATTTCAAAATTTTTTCCAACATCGCTGCAGCAAAAATCCAAAGATAATTGACTTTTTCCGCAACAAGTGGGACCAAATAAAATAGGAACAACAAAGGGATCAGAAAGAAAACTTCCAAAAAATTTAAATGAGGACAAAAAAAGAAAAAAATAACATTAATGAAAATGTAGCCATTTTAAAAAAAAATAACAATAAAAAAGATTACAAGGATTACAAGGATTACGTGGCAAGCATCTCCTTAAAAAATAAATCCGGAGCAATAAGAAAAGGATTTGGGGACTTAGAAGAATCAGGAGAAGGGGAAACACGAGAAGAATCAAAAATATTATAATATCGAAGACAAAGAGAACATCCATCCTTAAAGAATTTTTTTACATCATCAATAACCTTTCCATAAATAATCGAGTATTCCTCGCAAAGAAGATTTTCAACCTGAGAAAAAATTGATTTTTCTCCAAAGGAAAGAGGTTTGTAGCAATCGATAAAAAGAAGATCTCTATAAATTTCCGAAGTAACAACAATACTGCCACCACGAATTTTATTGAGATAATCTTTGCTTCTACGGTTCCAGCTTATTGAACAAATTTCTGAAACCCAATCAGGCGGGTAAACGCGACAGAAGGAATCAAAAATCTTTGAAACATCGTTTTTTGTTGAAAGATGGCGAAGTCCATATTTTGCAGCAGAGAGGGCGGGGACAAGAATGACAACATCGCGAGAAATAAATTTTAATTCATAAAAAAAAACCTGGACATCATTGAGAGTTTTAATCAATTCACGAGTGATTTTAGCTACGCCGTAGCTGGGATAAAAAACGAGATCATTGACAGAGAAAAGATTTTTCATAGTGATACGCAAAGTGGTTAAGAGACGAAGGCTTGGGGCGAATCAATAGATCAGCCAAAAAGAAACATAGCAGAGGCGGGGCAAGGAGTCAATAAAGGAGGGGGCTCAAGCGATGAACGAAAAGAGAGGAAAAAGAGAAAGGGAGTCAATAAAGGAGAAGAGGTTGAGCCCCCTCCACTCAAAAAATTTGACTTAAAAACAATAAGGGCTTACAATAAAAAAAACTTGGGTTTCAAGACAAAAAACATAATTAGGGAGATTGAAAATGAGTAAAATTATAGGAATTGACCTCGGAACAACGAATTCAGCTGTCGCTGTATCAGAGGGGGGAGCCGTAAAGGTAATTTCGAACAGAGAGGGTGCAACAACAACGCCATCAATAATAGCTTTTGCAAAAGATGGAAAGAGACTTGTTGGAAATGTTGCAAAGAGACAGGCGGTGGCGAATCCGGAAAATACATTTTTTTCTATAAAAAGATTTATAGGGAATAAATTTGATGAGATGAAGAAAGAGATAGAAATGATGCCCTACAAGCTTCAAAAAAGAACCAATGGGGACATTGATGTAATCGCCAACAATAGCGCGGTGACGCCGCAGGAAATAAGTTCATATGTTTTATCTTATTTAAAAGAATGCGCGGAAGATTATTTGGGTGGAAAGGTAGAGAAAGCCGTGATAACAGTTCCGGCGTACTTTAACGACGCTCAGAGACAAGCTACAAAAGATGCGGGGAAAATCGCGGGGCTGGATGTGGTGCGAATAATAAATGAGCCGACTGCCGCAGCATTAGCATATGGAGCAGACAAAAAAAAGAATGGGATTATTGTAGTGTTTGATTTTGGAGGAGGTACCTTTGACGTATCAATTTTAGAAATACAGGAAGGGGGAGTCATAGAAGTACGGGCTACAAATGGGGATACGCACCTTGGCGGTGACGATGTTGATCTTCTGATAATAAAATTTTTGATGGATGAATTTAAAAAAGAATCAGGCGTAGATATTTCTAAGGATAAAGTTGCGCTTCAACGATTAAAAGAAGCTGCAGAAAAGGCAAAAATAGAACTTTCGAATATGGCTGAGACAGAGGTGAATCTTCCGTATATTACTGCTGATTCTACCGGGCCTAAACATCTTGTAGCGAAGATTTCTCGCTCTCGGCTTGAATCACTCTGTAAAGACATATTTAACCGTCTTCTTGAGCCCTGCAAAGTGGCAATGAGCGATGCGAAAATAACAAAGGATGAGATAAATGAAGTGATTCTTGTCGGTGGATCAACACGTATGCCGAAGGTACAGGAAATAGTAAAAGAATTTTTTGGAAAGGAGCCAAACAGATCTGTTAATCCGGATGAAGCCGTAGCCGTTGGGGCGGCCATACAAGGATCAATATTATCCGGAACATCACAGCATGATATTTTACTCCTTGACGTTACGCCATTATCACTTGGAATAGAAGTATCTGGAGGAATAACTGCAAAAATAATAGAAAAAAATACCACGATCCCTACAAAAAAATCGCAAATCTTTAGCACTGCGGAAAACAACCAAACTGCTGTTGATATAAAAATAGTGCAGGGGGAACGCGAAATGGCAGCTGACAATAAATTGCTGGGAGAGTTCAGGCTCAGCGGTATAGAGCCTGCGCCGCGCGGAGTCCCTCAGATAGAAGTAACCTTTGATATAGATGCAAATGGCATCGTACATGTTTCAGCAAAGGACAAAAAAACAAACAAAGAACAGACAATCACCATATCAAACAGCGGAGGATTAAATAAAGAAGAGGTTGCGAGAATGGTTGAGGAGGCTGAAAAAAATAGAGAGGAAGACCTAAAAAAAAGAACCTTTGTTGAAAAAAAAAATCTTCTCGAGGGAGCAATTTTTGAAGTGGAACGCATGGTTACCGAAATGGGTGACAAATGTTCTCAAGAAATAAAAACAGAGGCAAACGAAGCGATAAAAAAAGCAAAAACAACTATTTCAGAAAACAAAGATGATCTTTCAAAATTCGATACTGAACAGCAGAGCCTATTTACCATTCTGCAAAAACTTCATGAAGAACAACGAAAATCAAATCCACAACAACAAGAAACAGACGCAAAACAAGAAAACAGTGAAGAAACAAAGAAAGAAGAATAATAAAAACAGCATGAATAATGGGGGCTGGAGATTTTCAAGAACGGCCCCCATTAAAATTAAAATTTATGCACAATAAATAAATTGCCTATTATCATTTATTAAAAAACAAAGAGAGATTGATATAATTATTTTGAGATTTTATATCATTTTTTATGGAAAAATAACATCATGAGAGGGAAAAAAATTTTAGTTGGGGTGATGATGGGGGGATCTTCTATTGAACGAGAAGTGTCCTTCAATTCTGGCAGAACCGTCTGTGATCATCTAGATCCAGAAAAATTTTTGGTTGTACCTATTTTCCAAAAAACCAACGGATCACTATTTATTCTCCCATGGAAATTCTTGTACCGTGGGACCATTCAAGATTTTGAACAAAAATTAGAACAAAATTCAGAACAAATATATTGGAAAAACCTTAAAAATCATATTGATTTTCTTTATCTTGCACTCCATGGTTCCGGCGCAGAAGATGGAGCCGTTCAAGCAATGTGCAACCTCTATAACATTCCATTTTCAGGATCAAACCTTTTCGCAGCCGCGCTTACTTCAGATAAAAGATTACATGATCGATGGTTGTCTATGAAAGGAATAGAAACACCCCCCTCCATTTTTCTTTCATTTATTGACAGTGAAAATGAAGAAACGCTTAGGAGTAACATAATGATAAAAAATTTTATTGATAAAATTGGGTTTCCTATCGTTGTAAAACCACAATCAGAGGGGTCCAGTTTTGGCATATCAATAGTTGACTCTTACGAAAAATTATTCTCAAAAATACTACTTTCGCAATCAATTAATCCCTATAAAAGACAGGGGACATTGCTACAAAAAAAATTAAAGGGGATTGAGTTTTCATGCGTCTTACTCGAAACCAAAAGCGGGTGGCTTGCCCTTGAACCAACCGAAATTTTGCACTCGAATAATGATTATCACTTTAACTATCATGATAAATATATGCCCGGGGCTGCAAAAAAAAGAACCCCCATCTCCTGCAACAGGTACATCATAAATGAGATACAAAACACATGCAAAAAAACAGCAGAAGCCGTTGAAGGAAAAGGAATCTTACGCATCGATGGTTTTTATTGTGATGACAGCATCTACATAATTGACACTAATATATTCCCTGGAACTGGACCATCTTCCTTCACCTTCGAACAAGCTGCATGCTCTGAATTATCACATACAAAAGTAATTAACATGGTTATAGAATCGTCCATCTGCTCTTCTAGCCCAGAATCAATTTTTTTCGATACAATATCCAACAACAAGGCAAAATTTGATAGTAAAAAAATGCGTATCGCGGTACTACTCGGGGGCCAAACAAGTGAACGGGAAATCTCCCTGGAATCTGGAAGAAATGTCTGTTATAAATTATCAACACAGGAAAAATACGAGATTATTCCGCTTTTTGTATCTTCCAAAAACAAAATATACCGCATCTCTCAACGAGAACTCGTCAAGCACTCTACCCTTGAAATAGAAAACTCGATAAATAAGGAAAATTTTGTTGAATGGGAGGATTTACCTTTGATCTGTAACTTTGTATTCATCGCTCTTCATGGAGGGTTTGGAGAAAATGGCCAACTTCAGGGGGTTCTCGAAACATTATTTCTCCCATATAACGGATCTGGAATCGCGACAAGCGCCCTTTGCATGGATAAATATAAAACAAACGAATTTTTAAAAAAGATTGGTTTTGCAGTGCCCAATCATATTCTTTTACCAATCAACAATGATGCGCTTGATAAAAAAAATATTGAACATATAATGCTCGAAGGGAACATAGAATTTCCCTGCATTTCGAAACCCCATGATGATGGGTGCAGCACCCTTGTACAAAGGTGCAAAAACATAGATGAAATTATTACTGCAATAACCCTTGCAAAAAATTTTGGAAAAAAATTTTTATTCATCGAAGAATGTATCGATGGAGATGAGCTCACCATAGGCGTGATAGGAGAAGGAAATAAAAAAATTGTACTCCCCCCCTCTCTGGTCAAAAAAAAATCATCAATTCTTTCTCTAGAAGAAAAATTTTTACCCGGAGACGGAGAAAATATTACTCCTGCGCCTATCGGAGAAGATAATATTAATTTTGTGCAGAAAATTATTGGAAAAATATATGATGAATTAGGATGCTTTGGTTATGCACGCATTGACTGCTTTTTAAGAATGATTGACGGCAAAAAAGAATTAATATTTCTTGAATGCAATACTCTTCCTGCACTTACCCCTGCAACTTGTTTTTTTCATCAAGCTTCCGAAATAGCACTACGACCAATCAATGTAATGGAAAAAATTATAGAAGAGGGGCTAAAAAGGAATTACAAAAAAATAAATTAAACATTTTTTACTCAGTCGGTACATAAAAAAAATAAAATAATTGTACAATTACCTTGTTGCATTTTATCTTCGAAAGATCTAAAAAAAATGAAAAAAATTTTCTACTGTACAACACCACTCTACTACGTTAATGGCACGCCCCATATTGGATCGCTATATTCAACGGTTATCGGCGATGTTATTACAAAATGTATGAAATTTTTAGGAAAAAAAACTTTATTTTTAACAGGAACAGACGAACATGGACAAAAAGTAGCAGAAGCTGCAGCGCTACTAAAAAAAGATCCACAGATACACTGTGATACCATGGCAAAAGCATTTCGCCAAACGTGGGATGAGTGGAATATATCGTATGACATATTCTTTAGAACATCAGACTCCTCTCATAAAAAATCAGTACAATCATGGATACAATCATTAATAAAAAGTGATGATGTGTATAAAGGAAGCTATAAAGGTTGGTATTCCGTTGCTTCGGAAAATTTTGTTGCCGAAAAGGATATTTTAGAGAAGGATGCTTCAGGAATACCTCTCTGCCCAATCTCAAAAAAACCCATGCAATGGATCACAGAGGATGCCTATTTTTTTAGACTCAGCAAATACCAAAATCAGCTACTCAATTGGTACGAAAAAAATCCTAATTGGCTTCTCCCAAAAGAACGCCTCGAGGAAGTAATATCCTTTGTGAAAGGCGGATTAAAGGACCTTTGCATATCAAGATCAAAAAAAAATCTTTCCTGGGGAATACCCTTTCCAAATGATGATACCCATGTGGTATATGTGTGGGCAGATGCACTCAATAACTATATAACTGGAGTTGGTTATGATGGTGAAAATGGTTCAAAAAATTTTTATGAATGCTGGCCATGCGATCTTCATATCATGGCTAAAGAAATAGTAATATTTCATGCAGTATATTGGCCTGCTTTTTTAATGGCAAAAAATCTTCCTCTTCCAAAAAATCAATTGGTCCATGGCTGGATTTTAATGGATAATCAGAAAATGTCTAAATCAATCGGAAACATTGTTACCCCAGAAGAGCTAAAAAAAAAATATGGCATTGACCGATCAAGATACTTTTTTATACGCCACCTCGCCGTTACCCACGACTGTTCATTTTCGTGGCAAGAATTTGAAGAACATGTTGACGCTGAACTCGCAAATAATCTTGGGAATTTAATAAACAGGTTGACCGGAATTATTAAAAAAAGAGCATCGATTACCCAGACCACACCCTTTCCTTTCTCAGTACCCATACCATCCATGCTCGAGCCAAGGGAGATGCGATTGTACGAATTACTGCTTCAAACCATCGATGAATTTATCGAGCATATTCACAAATACATGCTTCACAAAGCATATACCACGGTATGGAATTTTATTACCGCAGTAAATTCTTATTTTCAAGAAAAAGAACCATGGAAAATGAAAAAAAAAGAGGAAATTGATACGGTAATCTTTGCAGTTGCATCCTCCTTGCATGCGATTGCATCGATGATATATCCAGTTATGGAAGAGAGTGCTCAAAAGATAGGAACAATCCTTGGCGTTAACAAATTACTCTCTGCCGATGAATGTATTTACCCGTGGGGTGAAAAATTTACTATCCAAGAAAACAATCAGCCCCTTTTTACTCGAATAATGAATAATGAGTTGACCGAAAATCAAGACATAAAAATAGAAGAAAATAAAAAGAACCCTTCAAAAAAAGATAATGATAACGTGCCAACCATATCATTCGACCACTTCATGCAAACAAAATTGGTTGTTGGTGAAATTATCGAGGTTGAAGAAATTATAAAATCAGATAAATTGTATAAGCTTACTGTCGATTTTGGTATATTTGGCAAAAAAACAATCTGCTCTGGAATTAAAAAATTTTTTTCTAAAGAAAGCTTGCTCTGTAAAAAAACTGTTTTTGTATATAACCTAGAACCAAGAAAAATTTGTAACATTGAATCACAAGGAATGCTTCTTACCACAGAAACAGATAATGTAATAACATTGCTCTCCGTTACTGCTAATATCTCAAATGGAACAATATTAAAATAAAGTATTGCATCAAAAATCATTGCTTTTTATAAAAAATTTTTGTTAGAATAGCGCCAACTGTGCGTGGATAAAATCTTTACATCCACCCATATTACCATCAACGGAGCTCATTTTTATGAAAAAAAATCTTCTCAACTTATCCCTGCTCTTTGCGCTTGCAACTTGCCAAATACACTCAAAAACAAGTGAATTGCAAGATAATCATCAACCAAAAAAAATTGGTGACGGTGCTGCCGCTGGATATGATTTTGTAATAAACGGAAACCTACTCTCTTTCCATGATGTACAACTCGGTGGCGGAACCGACGGCGGATCAGAACCAGCCACTCTCATCACCGCACTAGGAACAGACATACAGTTAAACACTGCTACTTCTGTTGCTAGTCCATGTAATACCAGTATAGGAAGTACAGAAAAAGGTGGCGACATCAGTTTGCTCGCGAGCAATAATAAAAGCATCAAGATTCTTGCCGGAAATAATACCGCTAGCGGAACAGTATACATTAATGCACTCCCTGTTGATAATTCATCAGTAACAGGAGACACTTTCATAGGATCTGGATTAGGAAAAGTTACAATTGGAAGTGGATATGGCGACGTTTTTATCGGAGGACCTGGAAGTTTTAGAGGGACTACCCCAACCAATTCCATATTTATCGGCACTTACACCAATGAAGCTGGAGAATATTCAGGAAAAATATCTATAGGATCTTCAGATTCATGCACAGTAATAAACGGCCCAACCATAGTTGGCGGAAATATGAACGATACCCTTGCTACATCTTATACCACCTACGAAAGCGTATTTGTTGCAGGAAGTAATATAAATAGGGTAACAAATGCCGACGCAGACCATGCCGTGACCCTTCATGGAATAACCCTTCTCAACACAGACCTCCCTGCAAACTTAGCTGTAGGCGCAGGCCCTTCAAAAACTTATTCAAATATTGTTGCCATAAACGCTACTTTACCCTCTTCGCCCACAGATGGTTCAACCTATATCGGCGGAAATTTATACGTTACAAATATTAATGCATCTGGAACTGGAGACACCATAATAGGAAATAGCTCCGGCGGGGATATCACGATTAATCGCGGATCCAGCAAAGATATTATAATTACAGGCCTCACCCAGGACGATACCCTTGCCAATGGTATTGGAATAGATAGTAATGGCAAATTATTCAAAACACTGAACAGTGGTATTAATTGGGCAAATCTTCCATCACCAGTTACCGCTAAAAAGAATGTTACCTCAGTCCTCATTGACGCCGCAACAGGAACAGTATATAAAGCAGATTCAGGGGTTGGACTTCAGCTTCTTGACACAGAAGATTACACAGGGGTCGTCACAATAAACACAGCTGCACCGACAACTCCAGAAACCAATGAAGTATATATCGGCGGAAGCAACATTTATTTAACTTCGGGATCAAGCAAAGAATTAAACATTAAAGGCGGCAACGGCGGGTTCGTTTATATCAACTGCGCTACCGATGTTACCTCAATCACTGCAGAAACAAAAATTGGACTTGGAACCGGAAAAACTTCGATAGCACTTGGCAACGGTGATTTACAACTTGGCGGAACATCTCTGGGAAGTTCCTTCAGAGGGGATACTCCAGTCAATACCATTTATCTTGGCGCGGCCTCTATTGATGCGAATACAAAATATCAAGGAAAAATATCTATCGGTACACCACTATCGTGCACCGTTATGAGTGGACCAACAATCGTCGGCGGAATCATGAATGATCTCGCTGCAACAACCTACACCACCTATGATGGTGTATTTGTCGTTGGAGGAAATATAAATGCAATAGCAAATGCTAGCGCAGAACATACAGTTGTCCTTGAAGGAATAGCCATTTTTAACGGGGGAATTCCAACCACAGTAGATGCGGACAACGGCGCTCAACCATCCAAAACCTTTTCGAATATCATTGTCTTAAATCAAAATCTCCCAAATTCTCCATTAAATAATTCAACTTATATCGGCGGAAATACATATATTTCAGGAGACGAGATGAACATAAACAGTCGAAAAGTATATATAACAGGAGGGGATCAAGGAGTAAAAATAAATAGTACTGGAGATGCAATAACTTCTATAGGGGAAGGAACAGGCGCAGTTAACATAGGAAATGGATCATCTGGGGGGTCAAACCCAATAAACATAGGCCCTTCAAACTATGGAGGAGTAATTACCATAGGAAATTCAACTGCTGCCACAGCTCCAACAGTAAGTATCATTGGTTCAATAGGAATCACAGGTGATATAACCCTAACAGCTGGACCTACTCAAAATATCATCTTTGATGGCCTTGATAATCCAGGAAACGGAACAATAGTCTATCCTATTGTTATTGATCAGAATGGAATAATATACAAAACTGATAGCACTGCATCAATTAATTTTAAAAACCTGGAAAAACCATCAAGCGGAACACTCTGGGATTTAGCGATCGATGAAGATGGAAATATTCATAAAAAAGGATCATCATCTGCAAAAGTGAAACGCAACATCGAAAGATTGTCGGATGAGGCCTCATCCCAAATATATTCTTTGGAGGCAGTACAATATAATATCGATGGGTACGATGATGTTGAGTACGGATTTATCGCTGAAAATCTTGATCAATCTAATACAATGGTCAATACCGTAAGATACTCTAAAAAAAATAATGCACCATTGATGATACACTACCAGAGTATTTTTGTTGCTGCAGTAAAAGAACTTTCTAAGGTAAAGAATCAGCTTGATTCTCTTTCCATCGAATATATCTCTTTAAATGGCGATTATCAAAATCTTAAAAAGGAATTTTTTGAACTCAAAGAAAAATACAGTTCACTCACAAAATTAATTGAAACGCTTTCTGCAAAGATACAATCAATGGAACAGAACTAAATAACAATAATTATATCTTAATGAAGATGCCTCGTAAAAATACGGGGCCTCTTCATTTGTTAAAAAATTTTTTAATAAAAATATTGAATTCTAGCATTTTTGAAAACATTCATACTACACTCATGAACGATAAAACATCTTTTTTCATCACTGAATATTATGAAAAAAATGATTATACTGCTCTTGCTAATTCTCCCACTAACTCATCAGCTTATTCCATGCAAAATTTTAAAAAAGAGTACCTTTCAAACCATTATTAGATCAGGGAAAGGAATACCATTAATTCAATTTAAAATTCCTTTAAAAATAATGAAAAAGGAAAAAAAGAATAGCATTCAAGAAAAAAATATTGTAAATAATTATGTAAAAAAAAAAGTGCGGTCCTTGCATGACAGAAACAATCATGTCACGACTTTACTTAATCTTATGCAAAAACTTTTTGCAGTGACCAAGTCCCTGCTTGACCTCAAGAATCCCACCAATACGACACACCATGATTTTTTTTTCACAGTAATGTATCAAGCATTGCTTAAAAAAAAACAGGATGCATTGGCTCGATTAATAATCGAAATGTCGTTTTGTAACATATGAAAATACTATTAAGGAGTATCCATGACAAAAAAAATAAATAAGGCAAAAATAATGGCCGTTATCACAGAACTTCCAAAGAAAATAGTTGCGCATAGCGAGCACCCAGCAACCGCGCATTGTATACTATACGAAATCGCAAATGAACTATGCCTAGATCTTCTTTCTGTTGCATATTTTGTATATAATCCTGACTTTAAAATGTGTAAGGGCATCGCCGCTATTGAGCATGAAAAAATACAGAAATGGCAGAATGATCCATGGGGCAATGCGGAAGAGTTTGAGGACTTGATAAACAGCGATGAATACAATAAAAAAGTACGCAGCGTATTCTTTCACGCAACTGAAGAACAAAATAATACAAAAGCTATTGCACAGGAAATCCAGAGAAGAATATGCTCTAATGAAACCCAGTACATCCATTGGAAAATAAAAAATAACAACATAGGCATTCTTTTGTATCAATTTAATGCCGTTGAAGAGATAGAAGATGATCTTTTAGAAACAGCGATCAGCTTACTTTCATTCTGTCCAACCGAATAAAATTTAACAATAGCATTTTTTTGCTGTAAACCGACGGTGTAGCCTTTTTGATTTATTTCGTACTGCATTCTTCTTTTTCTCTTTTTTGCAATACTTTTCGTTACAATCTGAAATATTTCGTTCAACTTTTTCAACTACTGTTGCATTACGCCATGCTTGCATCCGTGAAAAACGATATGCGGGATCAGATAAAAAATGGGATGGCGGAGAATCTCCCTCCTCAACATCATGTATCGCTTCCTGCATAACGTTAATCCTATCAACAACCGATTCTTCATAAGGAGCATTATTTTCCCCAACTTCATCAATAAAATTTTTTTCTGCCTCAACATACTTCTCTTGAGTATTTTCTTGAATTTCTTCATCTCCACTAATTAAAATTGGAATATTAATTAAAAAAACAAGTAAAAAGAAGAGATATTTAAAAAAGGAATGCATATAACCCCCATAAAAAACATCAATAATCTAATAAATTTTTCTAAAAAAAACAAGATAAAAAAATAAAGAATTGAATTTTTTTTTTCTCCTATTATCCTTTATATGAGAAAACAGTTGTTTTTCATTACGAAAAAAGATTATTTTTACCATTGTGGCAAAATTTTTGGGCCCATAGCTCAATGGTAGAGCAACCGGCTCATAATCGGTAGGTCCCAGGTTCGATCCCTGGTGGGCCCACCATATTTTTCAATGATGTGCGATAAAAATTTAACACAAGAACTACATCTTTTCACCGATGGGGCATCAAGAGGTAATCCCGGTGAAGCGGGCATCGGATGTTATATATGTGTCTTTGATAAAAAAAAAAAAATAGCTTGCCAAGAAATTTTTAAAAAAGGTTTTTATATAGGGAAAACAACCAATAATCAAGCCGAATACCTTGCCCTTATCGTCTCTTTAATAGCTATATACAAAAAATTGGGAAACTATAGTAAAATAGTTGCACATTCTGATTCACTTTTACTTGTGAATCAATTATCAAAAATATGGGAAATTAAGAATTCAAAAATATTGGTATGCGTAAAATATATAACAAGCCTTATAAAAGATCTCCCCATCAAATTTGTTCATGTAAAAAGGGAAAAAAATGATATCGCTGACACCCTTGCGAATGAAGGAATTGATAAAAAAAATTTACTTCCTGAATCTTTATCTTGGTATCTTCACCGTCATAATCTTCTTTGATCTTCAAAGCTCATCCTCCTCTAATGAACCGCTTATCCCCGTATTAATAAAAAAATGGACAAAAACCGAAGCCTTTGAACATCAATCTGAACTCGTATGGAATTTAGAAAACGCCAAAGATTCAATCATTTACGACGCAAATGATCCACAAGCAAACTACATTATTCCCGAAGATAATTGCACAATATCTTACAAAAATAATAGATGGTACGTAAATGGAAAAGAGGTAAAAATCACTGCACTGAAGATAAAAATAAAGGGCAATGGACAGATTATTCATGCAAAAAATCAATATAAGCATTTTTTATTTTTTCTTATAAGAGAAGATTATGTATTTTTTATACATCTTCTCCCTATGGAAGAGTATGTATTTGAGGTACTTACACGGGAAACATTTGTTGTATGGCCCTTCGAGAGCCATCAATTGTTTTCAATCGCAGTAAGAACATACGCCCTTAACAAAATTATCGAAGCTAATGCAAAAAAAAGACCCTACGCATTGAGAAATGATATACACAATCAAACCTGTATACCTGAAAAGCATCCCGCAGCTTTTGATCAATTTAAAAAAGCGATAAAAAGCACAAGAGGAACCGTCCTTGTTTGTAACGGAAAACCAATTTTATCTATGTACCATGCGTGTTGCGGAGGAATAATACCAGGAAAATGCCGAGGATTTGATTTTGAAAAGCATCCATATTTAAAAAGAATGTCTTCATGCACATACTGCAAAGATTGTAAAAGGTCAGAATGGGGAAGAGATGAAGAAGTCGAAAATATAATGAAAAAACTCGTAGAAAATAAAACTATCAATGAAGCGGGAACAGACATATCAATAGGAAGAATAAAAAGAAGTAAATCAGGCGCGGTTCAAAGTGTCGAATTTATCATAACACCGTTACATTATGGTTCCGCTAAAAAAAGAAAAAAACGATATGGTAAAAAAACGATTACCCTAACTCATAAAGAGTGTAAAAAATTATTCGCTCTTAATCCTCATCAACAAAGTTTTTTTATAGAATCAATAAAAAAAGAAAATAATCGAATATTCATAGAGGGCAAGGGCCAGGGACATCATATGGGGCTATGCCAACAGGGGGCAAGAAAAATGGTAGAAGCAGGAAAGGGAATACGTGAAATCTTAGGATTTTATTATCCACGCTCCATACTCATAAAATGGTATTAATTATCTCCAATCATTTTGCAAAAAAAGCATAATATTTATAGAGTAACTACTAATAAATTCAAAGAATTTTATAACAATTTTTTTGAATTAATACCATTACTATTAAATAACAAATATTTTATCTACTTTTAGTACAAGAAAAAATTTTTATATCACCAAAAAATCGAGCCATATTCGGCATAAGGGCGTAGTACAGAAAATACTCTCCCTTTCGCCCCTCTATTTTTCCATTAATAATAAAAAGATGATTTTTATCATTTACCCTATGAATAATAGATATTAGCCCACGATCAGAAACTACGCACTGTGCATTTTTTTTTACTTTTTGTGAAGAATAAAAAATCAAGAAAAAACTCATAAAGAACAATGCAAAACTAGTGCTTCTCCACAAAGATTTTTGCACCCATCTATTCATCGCTATCAACAATAACAAGATCCAACAATAGAGATAGTGATAAAATGATTTAAATGGAAAATAAAGAACATACCATTTTACAAAAAAATATTTCATAATGTATAACCAATATTTCGTAATTATTTCTAACAAATAGGCAAAAATAGAAAAGGGAAAACCAAAAAGCAATCCCAAAAAAAACAGCAGAGAAACTGTAATAAAAAGTGTTAAAAAAGGGATAAAAATAAAATTACCAATAAAACTCAAAAGGGAAAATGGAAGCCCCCAATAGGCATACAGAGGAATCATTCCAATCGTTATATAAGATTGGATAAGCATAAAATACAAAATATATCGTATAAATTTTCTTAAGAAAGTACCTCTTTCCCTCTAAAAAATTAAAAAAACCATTTTAAAAAAAATCCTTCGAGCAAATCAATTTCATCAATACCATAATGAAATGAAAACCACTCTCTACTATATAAATCACACATTGCATCTAAAATAACCGATAACGAAAATCTTTTCCTACATTCATTTGCAAAAAACCACTCCTTTTTATCAGCTCCGCATCCATTTTTTTCATCGAGAGAAACCCGAGCCTTCCAGAGCTGATCATTCCAAAAATAAAACCAAAATTCTCCTGTATATTCATGACAAACATACTCCCATATTCTATAAAATTTATTAAAATTTTTTTTAAAAAAGTTGATAGTAAGTTCGTATAACGGCACATCGCGACCAGTATAAAGAGATGCAATTACTCTACAAAATGGCAAAAAATCCCTTTTCACAGAATTAGCATAGCGATATACCATGCTAATTTCTTCAATATTTAAAGGAAGCGCTTCATCTCCATTTTTTTGATAAATTTCATAAAAGTGAAAAAAGGAGAGGGGAAAAAGATCTTTAATTAATTGAGATGAAAGATTCCCCATAATAGAAAAAATTGGAAAATTAAAATGCGCTAACTCTTTTTTCACAATTTCATATCTATCAAATGGAATAAAAACAATTCCAATATCTGGAAAAACAGATGCTCCCTTCAAGAGACTAAAAAGTTGAGAGTCTATTTCACGCGCATCTTTACCATCAAATGAACAAAAATAGTAACTTAAAGATGGAGAAGGAGTACCATTAAAATCAGAAATAAAAACATTTTTTTTATTCAGGTCAAAATTGTTTATCTTTCTGTATCCGTTTAATAAAAAGAGATCCTCTAAAAGTAAGGAAAAAAAATAAGGATACATTTTAGAAACAATCCCATACCATTTTTGTCCTATACCAAATTTAGAGAAATTTTCCCTCTTGCTAAAATGATTTTCAGAAAGAAGAAAAAGAAAAGAATCTATTTTTTTCACTACAAAAAATTAAAAAAATATAATGATAAATAATAACAAAAGTTATACGTAATCTATCATACTATCTTTATAAGCGCACACATAAGGTTGCAAGCTTTTTTTTTCAAAATTGATAACATCATAAGTATTTTCGTCATAAAATGAAAAAATATCATTCGCCCCCTTTAATGCAAGAGTCTTCATTTCATCAAAATCTTCCCAAGAAATTGGTGCATATTCAGCAGAACCCTGTATCTCCGCAATCTTTCCGACCCTTGTTACTACAAAATTATAATCTGCATAAATAGATCCATCCTCTGCAAAATCCATATCTAATAAAGCACCATACGCACCAATACCAACAGAAATCGATGCAATTTCATCAATTAATAATGGCGCATCAAAAATACCCTCGTGCATAAGACGTTGCTGCGCAGCCTTTAACGCCATATATGCCGCAGTGATACAAGCGGTTCTTGTACCACCATCCGCTTGCAACACATCGCAATCAACAAAAATGGTATTCTCACCAAGAACAGAAAGATCACAAACAGAACGCAAAACTCTTCCAATTAATCGAGATATCTCTATCGTCCTTCCATTTCTTTTATTTGCAGAAATTTCTCGGACTGTACGTATTGGAGTAGCCGCAGGAAGAAGTGCATACTCAGCGGTTAACCACCCCTTTCTTTTTCCACGTAAAAAATGAGGAACACTATTCTGAAGAGTGATCGAACATAAAATTTTTGTTCCACCTATCTCAAAAAGAACCGAACCGGGAGCATAAGAATATATATCATAAACAACCTTTAATGGCCTCAACTGATTACACTCTCTTTTCCCAACACGCACCACATTATTTGAAAACATACTCACAATACTATTCCCCCTTATTTCACTATTTTTAGACGAATGCGACACGTTGCTGAATCATAATCAACAACAAGAACTGGCGCCGTATCGCCCTCCTGAAAGACTTTTCTGTAATCACCAACTTCATTCCTTGAAAGCGAAGAAACGTGTACCAATCCATCTATATTAGGCAAAATTTCAATAAACCAACCAAAATCCACCACACGCTTTACAGTACCAGTAAATGAACGACCCACAAGAGCATCGCCCTGTCCTCCTAACACCTTAACAAGAAGTATCGCTTGGTCCATCTTTTCGCCCGGTTCACCAAAAATTTTTACTTCGCCATCATCCTCTATGGATATCGAAACACCAGTTCGTTCTGTAATATCTCTTATTACCTTTCCACCAGAACCAATTACCGCACCAATCTTTTCTTTTGCAATATGAAAAATTGAAAATCGAGGCACAAATGGGGGCAATTCCTTTCTTGGTCCAGGAAGCACTGATACCATCTTATCAATAATAAATAATCGTGCTTTTTTTGCCTCCTCAAGAGCAGATTGAAATACAGTTCTATCGAGCCCACCTTTATACTTTATATCCATTTGGATAGCAGTAATCAAATTTTTTGTCCCTGCAACTTTAAAATCCATCAAGCCAAACTCATCTTCAATACCAGACAAATCAGTAAAAAATATAAAAGAACCTGCATTTTTATCGTACATCATTCCCATTGCAATACCACCAACAATATCGGCTACAGGCACACCCGCATCCATCAGCGACATCATACCACCACACACCGTTGCTTGAGAAGTTGATCCATCACATTCAAGGACATCCGAAACGATTCGAATGGTATAAGGAAATTCATTTTTGTCTGGAAGAATTGATTTTAGCGCATTTGCCGCAAGATTACCATGTCCAATTTCACGCCTTCCTGGTGCACGTAATCCCTTTGCTTCACCGGCAGAAAAAGGAAGGAAATTGTAATGCAACATAAAGTGTGTATCTGGTTGATCAATTAGCCCATCAAAACGCATCTCATCCTGACTACCACCTAAAGTAGTGGAGACTAATACCTGTGTTCTTCCTCTATTAAAAATAGCAGAACCATGATTACGCGGAAGAATCCCTACTTCAGCACTAATTGAACGAACATCATTATACTTTCTTCCATCGATACGGGACCCGCGGGCACAGACCATACCCATTATCTTATCTTTTAAAACAGAATCAAAAGCATATTGAATCAAAGAAAGTGCACTCAATTTTTCTTCAATTTTTTTTTCATAAAAGGTATAAAACGCATTCCAAATGTCATTTCTATAAACCTCTCGCTCTCTCTTATCTTCTAAAAAAAGACCAACGATCTTTCCATTATCTAAAAATTCAGCAGCCAAAGACTTCCAATAACCAACATTAAAAGTATCTTCGACAACCGCAGGGCAGTAATCGGATCCGCTATGTGCACGTATAATACTTAATTGCCATTCAATCTGTTTTTTAATTTCATTATGACCCAAGAAAAAGGCATCTATAAGCTCAGATTCAGAAACACCCTTACTTGAACCTTCAACCATATTTATACCATCCATAGTCCCAGCAACAAAAAGCTTACTCTCTGCTTCGACAAGCTGATCATGCGTTGGATTTACAACCCAAATACCTCCGACCTTAGCAATTTCACATCCGCCAACAGGACCAAGAAATGGAACTCCCGCAAGACAGGCAGCAAGAGAAGTACCAATGACGGAAATCGCGGAGGGTAAATTTTCTTTTTCCAGCGAATAAACGGTGATAACGATCTGAATTTTATCAAAATAATCTTCTGCAAAAAGTGGCCTCATACATCGATCAACAATTCGACCCAAAAGCACTTCCCTTTCACTAGGCTTCCCTTCACGCTTCAGATATCCACCGGGAATTTTTCCCGTTGCAGCAAATTGTTCTCGATAATCTACCGAAAGTGGAAAATATCCAGGAAAATCCTTTAACGTTGATTCCTTAGAAAAAGCAACAACAACAACCGTTCCCCCTAGCTGAATCCAAACCGAGCCCTCAGCTTGTTGGGCAACATAATTCAAACGAACCGAACAATCGGTATCAGCCCATTTATACATACCTTCTTTTATTTTCATCATATTTTTATTTACTCTTCCTTCTATTATCCTTTTATTTTCATTATCTTGCATCTCTTGTCTTGTATTATAATCTAAGATAACATTTAAAAAATATCATTATTTTCTTAATCCAATACTATTAATAATCTCTTTATAGGCAAGAAAAGACTTTCTTTTTAAATAAGCCAACAAAGACTTTCTTCTTCCCACCAAAACCATAAGCCCTCGCCTTGAAGAATTATCTCCCCCATGAACCTTAAAATGCTCATTCATTTCATCAATTCTTTTAGTTAAGTGCACCACCTGCACTGCGGTTGAACCGGTATCGTTCTCATGCTCCCTTGACTTCTTTAAAATATTAATCATCTCTTCTTTTTTCATTACGTTTTCCCTTCAATTACACGTGGTAGGCACGAGCGGGTTCGAACCGCTGACCCTTGCTACGTCAAAGCAATGCTCTGCCACTGAGCTACGCGCCTTTCCAAAATTTACAACTGTAAAACTTAGTTTTGAGTGTACCACAAAAATAAAACTTCACTGGTTATTCTTCTGCAAAATTTCCTTCACGTAATCCTTCTTGCATAAATTCACGAAGCCCCGTCCCAGCAGGAATAAGATGACCAATAATAACATTTTCTTTTGGTCCATACAAACAGTCTACTTTTCCTAAAACTGCGGCCTCTGAAAGAATTCTTGTCGTCTCTTGAAATGATGCTGCTGATATAAAACTTTCTGTTTCGAGAGATGCCATTGTAATCCCCATAACTTCAGGCGTTGCAACAGCAACTTTTTTTTCACCATTTTTTAATACTTCATTAATATGTGATAGCTGTACACGATCAACCTTTTCACCTTGTAAAAAATTAGTATCACCAGGATCAACAATCCTGACCTTTCTCGTCATCTGCTTAACTATGAGCTCAAAATGCCTATCATTGATAGGAACTCCTTGCGCACGATACACACATTGAATTTGATTAACAAGATGATACTGTACATAAGTAATTCCTTTTATACGCAAAAGATCAAGAAGCGCAGGATTTCCCTTTGTCACAGAATCACCTGCATTGACAAAATCCCCTTCATTCACAGCAAGCTGTCGCCCTTTGTGAACAAGATAGTCCATTCTTTTGTCAGCACCAACTACACTTATTTTTCGAACTCCCTTTACTACTGCGCCAAATGAAACATACCCATCTATATCAGAAAGAACACAAGGATCCTTTGTCAAACGTGCTTCAAATAAATCGGCAATCTTAGGCAACCCACCGGTAATATCTTTATTTTTAGAAATTTCTCTTGGAATTTTTGCGATTATATCACCCGCTGCAACATCATCACCATCATTAAGAACTAAAATAGCCCCGACTGGAAGATAATAGGTTGCCAAATCATTACCTGTTTCATCTTCAATAAGCAACATTGGTTGATATTTGTCATTTTTTTGATCAACGATAACGGTAGTTACCCTATCAGTTGTTTCATCATAACGATTTTGAAAGGTAATGTTTTTTATCAAATCGACATAACGCACCTTTCCACTTTTTTCGGTAATAATTAAAGAATTATTTCCATCCCATTCAAAAAGCTTTACACCGATTTCAACATATTCGCCCGAAGTTATATATAAAATAGATCCATATTCTATTGAATTTTTCTGAACCTCTTTCCCTTCTTTTGTTGTAACTACCAATCTTCCACGCCTTCCAACAACAATATTTTTTCCTAAAGCATTTGTAACCACTTCAACATCAATCAATTTTACAAATCCGGCAACCTTCGAAATAATCAAAGTTTTATCAGCAAGACTCGCAGTACCGCCAATATGAAAAGTTCTCATTGTAAGCTGCGTACCAGGCTCCCCAATGGATTGTGCAGCAATAATTCCCACCGGACATCCAACTGAAACCAGTGCATTTTTAGAAAGATCCATGCCATAACAACGCGCACAAACGCCGCCCTGCACATTGCACTTTACAACAGAACGAACAACTATTTCAGAAACCGCACTGTTTTCAATCTTTTGAACTTCCACAGAGGTTATTAACGTATCAGCAAAAATTAAAACTTGTCGCGAAATCGGATCCTTAACATCCCTCAGGACAACCTTTCCAAAAACACGTTGGGCCAAAGAAACAATTACCTCTCCATTATCCAAAAGATCACTAAAACTTAAACCATCATCAACTCCACAATCAAGTTTTGTGACAATAACATCCTGCGCAACATCAACTAAACGCCTCGTCAAATACCCGGCACTTGCGGTTTTTAAAGCGGTATCAGCTTGCCCTTTTCTCGCTCCATGAGTTGCAATAAAATATTCTGAAACGGATAACCCATCTCTAAAATTCGAAATAATAGGAGTCTCCATGATCTCGCCAGACGGCTTTGCCATCAAACCACGCATACCTATTAATTGCTTTATCTGATCAGTTGAACCACGAGATTTTGAATCAAGAGCCATATATAAAAAATTAAAATCACGACAGGCTCCATCTACATTTGCAGTTGCTTCCTGATCCTGTCTCTTCAAATCTTCCATCATATCGGACGCAACAGAAGAAGTAGCGGTATCCCAAATTTGTAACACTCGACTATACCACTCTTTACTCGTTATTTTTCCATCTAAATATAATTTTTTAACAGCATCAACCTCTTTTTCTGATTGTGTAATAATTTTTTTTCTATTTTTTGGAGTTATAAGATGTTCATAAGAAAAAGTAACCCCAGAAACCGTTGCATAGTGAAATCCTAATTTTTTTATTTTATCGAGCGCTCTCACGGTTTTATCACTACCAAAAGTAAAATATATTTCTTCTATTAATTTTGCTAAGTCGCCCCTTCCCATTATCTTATTCACCCATTCTATTTTTGACCCATCAGGCAAAGCATTATAAAAAACAATTCTTCCAACGGTGGTATCTACCACTGACCCATCAAAAAAACGAACCTTAATCGGAGCATGTAAATGAACTTTTTCATACTCATATGCAATCAATACCTCTTTAACCGAAGTAAAAAAATCACCCTCACCAGGAACATTATGTCTGATTTTTGTTATATAATGCAACCCTAGAATAATTTCTTGGGACGGAATCATCACGGGCTTTCCGTTTTGAGGCGAAAGAAGATTCGCTGAAGACAAAATAAGTTTTTTGCACTCCTTAATTGCATTAATACTCAATGGAATATAAACGCCCATTTGATCGCCATCAAAATCCGCATTAAACGCACCAGTGACCAACGGATGAATCTTTATGGCTTTTGTATCAACTAAAGTTGGATAAAATGCCTGAATCCCCAAACGATGGAGAGTGGGAGCTCGATTTAAGAGCACTGGATATTTATACACTATTTCTTCAAGAACATCCCAAGCAGAAGGCTCCATCTGCTCAACCATTTTTCTCGCTATTCTAATATTTGGAGCTATTCCTTTACTAATAAGAGCATATAATACATGGGGCTTCCAAAGCTCAAGAGCCATTAATTTTGGAATTCCACACTGATCTATATTTAATTCAGGATCCACCACGATCACCGAGCGACCAGAATAATCAACGCGCTTCCCCAATAAATTTTGTCTAAATCTCCCCTGCTTACCACGCAACATTTCACTTAGTGATTTCAAAGGCCGTTTATTCATACGAACAGGCTGAGAACGTTTTCCATTATCAATAAGGGAATCCACAGCTTCCTGCAACATTCTTTTTTCATTTTTGATAATCACAGAAGGAGCCTTAATCTCTATCAATCGCTTAAGACGCAGATTTCTATTTATAACACGACGATACAACTCATTGAGATCCGCACTTGCAAACCTTCCTCCATCAAGCGGGACTAAAGGTCGTAAATCGGGAGGGAGCACTGGCAATACACGCAATATCATCCATTCAGGCCGAGTCTTAGCATTATGTAAACCGGATAAAACCTTCATCCTTTTTAATACCCTTGAACGAAGAATCGGATTTACCTCTTTCTGTAAAGCTTTTTTAGTCACCAATATTTCATGCTCTAAGTCCACCTGCATCAACAAAATTTCAATTGCCTCCGCACCAGTTTCAACAAAAAAATCAGTGTCATCAGAATGTTTATCGCAATATTCCTGTTTTTCTAACGGACTTAATAAAGTTTTTATTGAATACGGAGATTTTCCCTGCTTAACAACAACATACATTTCAAAATACACAACTTTATCAATATCCTTAACACTCATTTCGAGAATTAATGAAAGATAACTGGGTGTTCCGCGCAAATACCAAATATGCGATACAGGGGCAGCGAGGTCTATATGCCCCATCCTCTCCCTCCGCACTCGCGACTCTATAACCTCAACACCACACTTTTCGCAAACAATACCTCGATGCTTCATACGTTTATATTTACCACAAACACAGGTCCAATCCTGAACGGGTCCAAATATGCGTGGACAGAATAAACCATCCCTTTCTGGCTTTAACGTACGATAATTTATCGTCTCAATCTTTTTTACCTCACCATAGGACAAAGTTTTAATCTTTTCCGATGAAGCGATCCCCACACGAATCGCATTAAATTGAGCAATTCGAATATTTTCTTTAAAACGCTCAAGTAAACGATTGATACTCATTATCATTGCCCCTTTTTTTCTACATTTATTAAATCAACACTTAGCCCTAATGCCTGTAATTCCTTAACCAATACATTAAATGATTCAGGAGTACCCGGCTCTGCAACCCGTTCACCTCGAACAATCGCATCGTGAGTTTTATTTCTTCCTATCACATCATCTGATTTACAGGTCAATAATTCCTGCAACACATATGCAGCTCCATATGCTTCTAATGCCCAAACCTCCATCTCGCCAAATCTTTGTCCACCAAGCTGCGCCTTACCCCCTAACGGCTGCCTCGTGATAAGAGAATAAGGACCAACTGAACGAGCATGTAACTTATCATCAACCATATGATTTAACTTAAGCATATGCATTGTGCCGACAGTAACTTTTTGATCTAAATACTCTCCAGTCCTTCCATCACGAAGCCGGTAACTGCCAACTTCAGATAAACCGTATTCCTCCAATAAAGGCCTGATATCTTCGTAATAATTACCGCTATCAAAAATAGTTGCAGCAAAATGCATCCCACGAGAACTAATGTATCCTACCAATTCATCAATGAAAGATTCTCCATACCTAGTAATCCATTCCTCAATTATTTTTTTTGAAAAAAATGATTCTAGCTTACCTTTAATATCTGCATCTCTTTTCTCTTTAATATCCCTAGCAAAACATTTTCCAATCTTTTTTCCACAATATCCAAGTATGATTTCAAGAATTTGCCCAATATTCATACGCGACGGAACACCAAGTGGATTAATAACTACATCAACGGGAGTACCATCTTCCATAAAAGGCATATCTTCCCTCGGAACGATCGTCGAGACAACACCCTTATTTCCATGCCGTCCCGCCATTTTATCACCAACCTGAATACTTCTTATGCTTGCAACATACACCTTTATCATCTTTATAACACCGTGCGATAACTTATCACCTCGACGAAATGAAGCAATTTTTTCCTGGTATACCCCTTCAATAACACGCATTCTTAATTCATAAGACTGTCTAATTTTATTAACAATTTGTTTTTTTTTATTATCTTTAAGCTTTACTTCAAAAAGAAGAGAAAAATCGATACTCTGGTCAAAGGAATCATCTAACGCACAAAGTTCATTTCGAACCATATTTTGCAAAAATTCTTTATTCGCATTAAGTTCGGACTTTAGCTGAACAATCTCGCCTGCAACATATGCCTTGTACCCCTCGTCTCGCAAAGGACCACTTCGGCTAAACATATCGATTCCAACAACAACTCCCTCAACTCCGGCAGGAACACGCAACGAAGTATCGCGAACCTCTTTTGATTTTTCACCAAAAATAGCTCGTAATAATTTTTCTTCCGGAGAATACTGCACATCGCCCTTTAAAGTCACCTTTCCTACAAGAATATCTCCTGCCTTAACCCTCGCCCCTACGCGTATAACACCACCATCATCGAGCGCCTCTAAAGAAACGGAAGAAACATTAGGAATATCTTTTGTTATCTCCTCGGGACCAAGACGTGTATCTCTCGCCTCAACAACGTACTCCTCAATATGAATGGAAGTGAATAAATCATTCGATACCACCCTCTGACTCAATACAATCGCATCTTCAAAGTTATATCCATTCCATGGCATAAAGGCCACCGTAACATTCGTCCCTAATGCCAACTCGCTATTCACAATCCCCGCAGCGTCGGTAATTAATTCTCCTTGCTCAACCCATTGACCAACAGAAACAGATGGCTTTTGATGAATCAACGTATCATGTATAGAGCGATCAAATACCCTTAAATGGTACGTTTGTAATCCATTTGTTATCCAATCATCAATATCTATAAAATTTTCTTTCTTTGATTCAATTATAATCTTTTGCGCTGACGCATACCGCACATAACCAGCATATTTAGCAGCTATACAAGCACCAGAGGCTACCGCTACATCATGCTCTAACCCAGTACCAATAAGAGGAGACTCTGCCTTTATTAAAGGAACTGCCTGTCGTTGCATGTTAGATCCCATCAATGCCCGACTACCATCATCATGCTGCAAAAATGGAATAAGCGCGGTTGCTATTGAAAACGCCTGATTAGGACTTGAATCAACGTAATTAACCCGCGAAGGATCAACAAATATAAAATTTCCTTGATGCCGCACCAGTGATGCATCTGAACCAAGAGAATTTTCCTTATTTAATGATTCAATTTGCGCTATATACGAGTCCTCTTCTTTAAAGGCATCAAGATAAACAAATGAATCAGACACTTTTCCTTTAACAACGGGACGATATGGGGTCTCTATAAAACCAAGATCATTGACTGAAGCAAGCGTTGCCAAAGAAGATATCAATCCAATTGATGCACCTTCTGGAGTTTCAATGGGACATATTTTTCCATAATGAGATGCATGCACATCGCGCACTTCATAAGTAGCTCGATCCCTTGTTACGCCTCCAGGGCCGAGTGAGGATAATCTGCGCTTATGCGCAACCTCAGAAAGAGGGTTAGTTTGATCAACCAATTGAGATAGTTGCCCGGTGGCAAAAAATTCACGAACTAATCCGCTTAATGGCTTCGCATTGATCAAATCATAAGGCGCGATTGACTTATTTGTATCATGCATTCTAAATCTTTCGCGAATAATTCGCTCAATACGCAACATTCCTGCATATACCTGATTGCTTAAAAGCTCCCCAACTAATCGCACACGTCTATTCCCTAAATGATCAATATCATCAACAACCCCTTCTGCATTCTCTCGCAAACGAATAAGATACCGTATCGTTTCAATAATATCTTCCATAGTTAAATGAAGAATATCCTCAGAAATGTTTAATCCAAGCTTTCTATTAATTTTTACACGACCAACCCTGGTCAAATCATAAAATTTTGAATTGAAAAAAATATTATTAACACGCTCCAACATCTCATTATAGGAAACCGCAACCCCAGAAAAAATTTTAGAATATACCTCTTTAACAGCCTCTACTCTTTCAACGCATTTATCTGCAGATAAAGTAGCAGTAATTACCGATGTTTCAGTCGCCTCAGAATGAAAATAGACAGAAAATTCTACCTTGCCCATATGTAATAATTTATCGCAAAGAATATCTGAAATTACTTCATCGGCGCTCGCTACCACCTCTTTTGATTGATTATCGATAACATCTTCTGCAAGCACCTTTCCTAACACATCCTTCCTTTCAAGAAAAAGCGAATCAACACCATTTTCTCTTAATTCGGCAATAATTTCCTTGGTAATTTTTTTATGTAAAAACTTACCCCTTAAAGAATCCGGAATCATTTTTTCTTCTATACGCATGGAAGAGGGACAATAACTTAATGGAAGAATGAAACCCTTTTTCGACACCCCATATTTCATAACCTGATAAAACAATTTTTTAATCTCTTGCCTAGAAATACCAAGTGCCTGCAAAAATGTGGTCGCAAGAATTTTTTTAGCCTTATCTAAACGAACATATAAAATATCCCTTTGATCTATCTCAAAATCAACCCATGAGCCACGCATAGATATAATACGGGCATTATAAACTGCACCAGCGGTAACAAGATCCTTTCCCTTTTTAGAATAAGAAAAAACAACACCTGGAGAGCGATGCATCTGACTTACCACAACCCGCTCCACGCCATTCACAATAAAGGTGCCGACACTCCCCGCCTCAAAAACACCATTTCGCTCATAAAGATCAACCATAATTGGAAGATCTAAAAAGAAAAGCTCTTGCTCCTTAACATCACGAATAATTTTTTCACCATCTTCCCCCTCTTCCCAAGCTGTTAATTCAACCTTGACTTTCAATGGCAAAGAAAAAGTTTGACTACCCCGCCTACATTCTTCAACCGAAAAAGAAGGTTCTATAAAAACACGTGATAGACAATGCGAACAGCGCTTATATGAGGCCAAATCCTTTTTACAATGGCAACATTGATTTCCCTTTTCTAACCTCGAAACCCCAGTTTTTTCACAACCTGTACATGCCCAAGCATATCTATTTTCTATACCCGTTAATTTTCCACATATGCACTTCCAAACACCCAACTCATAGCTAAGATACCCAAGAGACATGTTGTCTCCATAAACCACAGGAAAAATATCCCTAAATACCTTCTCTAATCCAATATTTCTTCGCTCTTTTGGTAAAAAATCTAATTGTATAAAATCATTAAATGAGCGAGATTGAACCGCTATTAAATTCGGAAGAGGCATGACATTATGGAATCGTGAAAAAGACTTTCTCACCAAAAACGGCTTTGTGACAACATCAGACATGACAGACCCTCTAACAATTAAGCAACTTACTTATCTTTAAATTTTGATAAAAACCAATAGCACATTGACAAATAATCAATGAAAAATGAAAATAATTCATACCCGAAAAGACATAACCATTTTCAAAAAAATAGACACCAAATTTTACTCACTACCACATTAAGATATTTTAATCTTAGCGCCAGCTTCCTCTAATATTTTTTTTGCAGAATCAACATCCTCTTTATTTGCCTCTGTAAAAACAATATAAGGAAGATTTTCTGTTGCGTTCTTAGCTTCGATTAATCCCAATTCTTTTTTTACCTGACGTAATGCCTTAATAATTTTTGGCTTATCTCCACCAATCTCAATCAATTCAAGCTTAAAAGTCGATTTTACTTCTGCTTTTTCTTGCGATGCAGCAGAAGACTCTGACGAGTTCGCAACAAAGGACGCGCCTGTTACTCCAAACTCACCTTGCAACTCAGAAATCAATTCAGAAAGCTCAATCACACTTAGTAACTTAACCTCTGAAACAATAGATTTTACTTTAGACATATACCACCTCTTTCGTTAAAATTTTCACTATATAACTTTTTATTCGCCTTTACTTTTTTTATCAATTATTGACTGCAATGTAACAACCAATCGTAAAAACAACCCTTGCAATGCAAAACACAGCCTTGCATGTAATACATCCTTCGAAGGCAGTGACGCAATAAGATCAAATTTACCCTGACCCAACAACTGATTTTCATACAAACAGGCATGAACAACCATTTTGCTTCCACCATGCTTTTTAATAATACCCGCAACAGCCTGTATACCATCATTACGCGCAAAAATTAATGCTATCTGATTCTTAAAAAATGGAAGAAGCGCAGAAAAGCGAAGATGGGCAGAAAAACCTCTTCTTAAAAGAGAATTTTTAACCACCATCATTCCACCGCCAGCAACACGTATCTTTTTTTTTAATCCCTGAATAGCATTTCCATCTATCGCAGAACAGTTTACCAAAAAAACAGCATCCTGCCCCTCCAGCAAACCTACAACGCGAGAAACAATCTGTTTTTTTTCAATAATTTTCATACCTTTACCTCGCCTTTGCAAAACCGCTTGTATCAATACTTACCCCAGGCCCCATAGTAACGCTGAGTGAACATTTTTTTAAAAATATTCCCTTTGAAGTAGATGGTTTTGCAGCAACAAGCTCCTGCATAAATGCACGTAAATTATCTTCTAACGCGACGGCCGACAGCGAACATTTACCAAACGAAAAGTTAACCTGCCCCCCCTTATCATTTTTAAAAAAAGACAACCCTTTCATTAAATCAACAATAACGGGAACGAGATCCAATGCAACTGTATTATTTTTTTTACTTGGCAATATACCGCGCGGCCCAAGTATCTTTGCAACCTTCCCAACCAACCCCATTAAATCTGGAGTTGCCACCATATAATCAAAATCTAACCATCCACCTAAAATTTTATCAATAATATCATCTGCGCCAACCATAATCGCTCCCGCCGAAATAGCCAGATCTGCCTGTTCGCCCTTTGCAACCGCAACAATCCTTATAGGGGCACCAAACTTATGAGGAAATATTACTGACCCACGAACCGACTGATCTGATTTTTCAACATTAATACCAAGCATCACATTTGCGCTAATCGTTGCATCAAAAGAAGCATAAGACGCCTTCTTTACCTTCTCAATTCCCTCAGTAATAGTAAAAAGCTTTGTTTTTTCGATTTGATCAGCCGCTGCAATATATTTTTTTCCTCTTTTTTCCACCTTTAACCCCACCTATGAAATAATTTTTACGCCCATACTTTTTGCACTGCCACGAACACTATTTTTTGCACTTTCTAAATCAACAGTATTAAGATCCTGTAACTTTATCGATGCTATCTCTGAAACCTGCAACTCTGTAATTTGGCCCACAAATTCGGTTCCAATTTTACCCCCGCCCTTTTCAATACGAGCAGCCTTCTTAATAAGATCAGAAACCGGAGGAGTCTTACACTCAATTTCAAAAGTCTTATCAACAAATATAGTAACAATAACAGGAATTATACTCCCCTTCTTATCTTTAGTCGCATTATTAAAATCTGTACAAAATTTCATAAGATTAATACCATGCGGCCCTAAAGTAGAACCAACCGGAGGCGCAGGGTTTGCTAATCCCGCACTTAATTGTAACTTCACCGTTGCCTTTATTTGCTTTGACATATAATTTTCTCCACCATTACACTACGATCCTGAAACCTGATCAAATGAAATTTCTACCGGCGTAGATCTTCCAAAAATACTTACTAAAACAACCATTCGCTTTTTTGCTTCATCAATTGAATTTATTAATCCACTAAATCCAGCAAACGGACCACCAGAAATATCTATTTCACGACCAACCTCAAAAGACTGAATATCCTGCTTTACCACTAAATCGCCGCGGACCTGTGCCGCGATCAAATCAACCTCTTCCTGTCCTATTGGCACAGGCGTTTCTCCACCTAAAATTCTATGCACTCTATAAATAGTTGTAATCAACCGCAATACGGAATCAGAAAGATCAAATTCAACCAAAATATACCCAGGAAACAATTGTTGATCATCAACCCTACCTCTTGATTGGCTATCAACAAGATTAACAGATTTTGATGTCGAACATGGAATTAAAACCGTACCAAAACTATCGCTAAGCCCCTGCTCTTTTATCCGACGCTCTATTTCTTCCTTTACCAACCTTTCGCAACCAGGAACTACTTGAACAACATACCATTTTTTCATATTACATTTACAAATACAAAAACCAACTTATATAGTATTCAACAACTTTCATATTTATGCAAAAAAATAAACAATTTTTTTCACGACATAAGCTATAATACCGTCTACAAAAGCAAAAAAAAAGGAGAAAAAAATAACTATTCCAACAGTCCAAAGAAAAGCGGATAAAAAATCGTGACGCTTAGGCCAACATATTTTTTTTGCCTCATTCCATACTTCACTAAAAAAAACAAAGACTGTCTTCATCGGTATTCCTTATCATTTTACGATATCAAATAGTGGCAGGCCAGGAGGGACTTGAACCCCCAACCATCAGATTTGGAGTCTGCTGCTCTGCCATTAGAGCTACTGGCCTACTTACTTCACCTCTTTGTGCATAGTATGCCTACGACATTTAGGATAAAAACAGAACTTTTTTAGGGACAAGGACCCTAATTTTCTACTCTTACCAACCACATGGGTATAATTTTTTGATGAACACTCCCCACAGGAAAGATGAGAGATAATTTTTTTAGTTTTAGCCATACCAATAACATCCAGGCCCCACGATAACTTTAATAGTTAAAAAAGTTACAACAGAACAACAAAAGAAAAAAAAGAAGAAACCACTAGCCATGATTGTACTATATATTTTTTTAAAATCAACAAAAAATAGTAATTCATTAAACAAATATCTTTAGAATGTATGGAGCCCGTAACCGGAATTGAACCGATGACCTCTCCCTTACCAAGGAAGTGCTCTAACCAACTGAGCTACACGGGCAGCCTCACACAAAAATAAAATACATTATAAAAAATATTTTTCAATTATCAAAAACCCTTGCCCTTTTATCCATGATTTTTGTAATGTAAAAAAAAACATTTCGACAAATTATGTTAACCATATTCAAATCAATAAATCTTATCCTCTTTTTTACGATAATTTGTATCTATTTATCGATCTCTTTACACGCCGAGGAAGGAAAAGAAAAGAATTTTATTCCGATTAATGTAAAAATTTCTACGAGATACGCATCCGAAGCAGAGGAACCTCAAAATAGAAGTTTTATTCAACTTTTAGTAATTTTTTATAAGGCATTAAAACATAAAAAAACACGAAAGCCATTAAGCTTTGCAGAATCTATTCTTGTTACAATAATCAATTTTTTCAACAGCCTTGCTAAAGAAATTAAAGAGGCGATGAGCGAAACGAACCACAAAGAAAAAGAATCTTCTGAAGAAGCAACTGGAGTAGTTCCCCAAGCAATTTAGAAATTGCTATAGAAATTTTACTTATACAGATGAAACATCCAAAAATTGTTCAACCTGATCCAAAAGATATTTGATGTTATCAAAAGGCAATTGCATTCTTGCCTGTTGATAAGACAACCAAAGAAAGTCTATATGCTCCTCAGATAATTTTATCTGGGAATCATAAGGGACCTGTGCAAGAAAGAAAACAACGGTTTTTTCGATTCGATTCCCCTGACTATCGTTAAATTTGTAAGTGTATGAATGCTCAAAATTTTTGTACAATTTAACCTCGATTCCAGTTTCTTCCGAAACTTCACGAATCGCGCAATGCCTCCAGGCTTCACCATCCTTTAATTTTCCTTTGGCAAAATCCCACGGACCCTTTGGATACTGAAGAAGCAAATAGGTACGATTAAATTCTTCATCTAATCTGTATATAACTACCCCAGCAGAACACTGTTTAAGCATGAACCACCCTCTCTCCCTCCATAGTCAAAATTAATTTTTTTTCTTCGCTGCACAAAAATAACTCAACCTCATCCAACATTTTTCTTGCGCTCTCAAAATGAACTTGCATACGCGCTTGATCATAAGAAAGCCACAAATAATCTATATGCTCATATGATAAAGTTACGGAAATTTCGGTACAAACAAGACCAATAAAAAAAACAACGGTCTTTTCAACTCTATTCCCCTTAAAATCACTAAAATAATAGGTATAAGAATATTCAAAATTTTCGTTAATAACAACATCTATCCCCGTCTCTTCTTTCGCTTCTCTGTAGGCAGCATCTATCCAGCGCTCACCGTTTTCCAACTTTCCCTTCGGAAAATCCCAATATTTTCCAGGATACTGTAACAAAAGGTACACTCTCGACCGATCTTCACTTTTACGATATATAACCACACCAGCCGACGACTGCTTTAACATATTCAACCCCTCTCATCTACCTTTTTGCACAAGAAGACCTTCAAAATAAACCAGATACATTTTTTAAAAAATGTTAACTATTTACTTTGCAAAAACGTTTTTGATAGAATCACGACATCAACAATCCAAAACGCTTGTAATCCCATGGTACATAATAACACAAAAAAAAAACATACTGCCGTTGCAAATAAACACAGTTTTTACATTAGGTTATTCGCTCTATTTCAACTTTTTCTATTTTTTTACCCTCTTTTCTCAAAAAAAACGATAAATAGGTCGAATTTTTTATCAAAATCCACTGCCCCAAAAAGTCAAATCGGGCATAAAAGTAAAATTTTTTCAAATGACATGCAAAACAGAAACAATACCTCAAAAATATTTCACTCCCAAAAGGGATTTTCTTCACAGATAGCAAAAAACAAACAAGAAAAACAAATTTCAATACCTAAACCAGAAAATGATAAAAAAACAACTTTAGTAAATAAAGATCAATCCCTTGAAAAACACATTCAAGCCTTACAAGATGGGCTTGATTTTTGCGGGCCACTCATTATAACCTTTTACGAATTTGTTTTATCTGAAGGATTATTAAAAAAAATCGTGGATGCATCAAAAATTAACGAAGACTTAGAAAATTTTTTTAAAAAACGCTCGGATCTTTTTAATTCAGAAAAAATATTCACAGAATATGTAACACTTTCGATTAAGGAAGCAACTGATAAAATAGAAGAAAGAAATAACTTTAATGTTGAACCAATAAACTTATTTCTTGGATACAGTATCCCTTACTATAAAACCAAAACAGATGACAATGATGAATCATCCATCATAATCTTGAAAAGAGCTTCCGATAAAAACATTGCTAATGAAATATTATCAGAAAAAAATGAGAACGAGAAGGAAAAGGAAGACATGGAGAATGAAATAAAAAATTTTTCTGAAATAAAAAATCACTTCTTTGATAAATATATCATCAGTAAAGAACATGCTAGCTACATCATGCGCGCGAGCACCGCGTTCAATTTTTTTACAAAATATATGCTCGAAAATCAAGAAGGAAAAAACATAAAAAAACAATTTTTATTGAAATTTTTTATCCCCGATATGTCAACAAAAGATATTGAAGCGTTTTTTGAAAAAAATTCATCAAATCTTATCATTCATTCAAAAAATATTTTAAGAGGAATGATTAAAATAGTGGGAGGAACTCCAAAAAAAAGATCAAATTTAAAAAAAATTGTAGCTGGAACTGCTATCGCATCCTTAGCAATCGGCGGATCAATCGCCCTTATGTTAGGTACAAATATGATAGATATCAATACCATGAAACAATCACTAAACAGTGTAAAAACAATTGGCACGAAATATTTTTCAAATTGGAGAGATAATACAAGCACTCTTCAAAAAATTGCAACCTTAGCGGGATCGCCATTTTCAATAATGAATTCTATGACAGGCAGTATGCTCCAATGGGGCCTTACAAAACTTTCATCCATAAAATCATTGGAAGGGATTTCAAATTTAATAAAAACATCAAAAATCACAAATTCAGTACCATTTAATATCGCAACAACATTTCTAAAAGACACCATTACAACAAAAATAACAGGAACATTGCTAGGTGTTATCGCCCCGGCCATCGGCCTCAGGCGATTGCCTAAATCACTCCTGGAATACACCGCGATTGGAGGAGAAAAAATAATAAAAAAATTTACACGGGATCCAAAAAAAATCAGGATAACCGCACCCTTTATATCTCCCAGATCGCTTAAGCCCTTCGAGTATCGAGGGTTTTATATCGCGTTGAAAGAGGCAATAAATCTAAAAAACAATGGAAAACCATCAAAGATACGGGAAGTCGCAAAAACTCTTACCAATACAGCTATAGGGATTGGAAGAGGGGATAGCGTACAAAAAGCCATGGCATTAAATATGGGAGCCCCCCTGGTAAGACCAGCATTACAACGCGCCGCCAACCTCATTGCTGATAAATCCACCGCAAATGAAATTTCCTCCTCGCTCTCCCCCTTTGCAGAAATAGCACTCAATCTTTATGCATCAGGGTTATGATAATAATCTTTAATTAAAGGACAATATGAGAAATATTTGATACAATGGAAAAAATTACCATTGAAAGGATACCGATGAAAAAAATAATACTTTTTTTACTTTTTACCATCACAATAAATCAAAATATTCATGTTGACCAAGGAATAATTAATAACGAAAATTTAGGGATATTCTTTGAAAAAACAGAAGATTTATCAAAATTTTTTTCAAATTTCGAAGTAAACTCACCATGGAAAGAATCATTTTACAGAGATATACAGAATATTTTTCTCAACACATATGAAGAATTTTCTCTTGCTCTCCACCTTCCACAAAAATTAGTAACAAATTCGTTCTGTAAATTTTATCCTGAAAAAGAAGATCTCCTCAACGCCTGCAACTATCTCTTAGAAATTTACGAAAATGGCAGCTCTCTTGTACCAAAAATTAACGAAGATTCTATAGCGGCAAAAACAACAGAAAAAGAAATACTCAAGAACATAATTTATCGACTTTCATTGCCAAATAATTTACAAAAAATTATACAATCTGAAAATTTTTTAAATCTACATGGCCCTCAACATATACTTCTGATTTTTGAAATTTATCGAGATAATGAGTTAATTAATCATATTTTATGGCAACTTTACATAATACAGGAACTTAAAAAAATCGCAGCAAAATACCCCTTGACAGATGTAGAAAAAGCGCTTTTTTTTGATGCGATATTACATTTAATCGTTAATGAAAAAAAAGCATTGCAAACATTAGATATGGTAAATTTTTACGATCTTACTAAATCTCTTTTTATGCAACCGGATCTGAGAGATACTATTTTTGAAGAAGCAAAAACGCACTTCAGCATTAATGGTGAAATGGGGAAAACAATAATAAATCAGCGCATGCTTCTTGTTGCGTTAATAGGAAAAAATAGAGATCTCGGCAAAAAAGCTGCAGACATTATACGTGAAATAAAAAAAATTGATCGTGAGGAAGAAAATGATGAGGATATGTATAACCTCTTTAGATCATTAGTTCCAGACGATATGATTGGTGGAAAAAATGCATCGACCTTCTTTTATGCAATAAATAGCATCTATAAGCAACATAAAGGCCCTACAATGCAGTTTGCCACACTGCTTTTACAGGATTTCATGGCAAATGAAAGATCCAATAATCAGGTTAAGCAAAAATATAGCTTATTTTCGAAAATGTTGTTTGGACCGGTACTAAGATTTTTTGGTGGTAAGAGCTATGAAGGGAATACCATATTTGCTGAATCAACTTACACTTTTACCGATCTTCAATATTATTATGGCCAATTTAATTCAGGAGCATTTTCAACAAAAATTATTCCCTTTTTTACTGCATTATTTTGGGCTGGATTTGATTTAGCAAATGAATTCTCTACTGTAAAAACTATGTATAGTACTTTCCTTGGAATACGACAAACTCTTAAATTTTTTTCAAAATTAAAAAAAAGAATTAACCTGCTCCATGAGCTCTATCTCGTAATCCAAAAAATGTATCAGCGAGAAAATATATCAGAAGAGCATATGCCATTTAACATATATGAAGCACATAAGATATTTGTTACGGAAACTCTACATACAAAATTTATAGAAAGCATATCTAACTGGGGAAAAGGAATCGTTGGAAAGATTAAAGTAGCAGGCAGTTTGATCGCACCAGGAACAATTGCAAAATTTTATTACTCCGAAATTGCGAAAAATCCACTATTCTCAAAGCTTAACAAATTCATGAATTCGGTAGTTTTTGCATTAGCAAAATTTTCATTGCTTCGTAGTGATTCACAAGACTTTTGTTTTCCAACAGTGCTTTCGGAAGATGAATCAGAACCAACATTTGATGCAGAAGATCTGTGGTATGCATTTACTCCACTTCCTGTAAAAAATTCTTTTTTTCTCGGAAATAAAAAAAATTGCATGCTCATAGGATCACCGACTGGGGCAGGAAAAACGGTATTTTTAATTGATATGCTTTCCAATATTTTACTCGCCAATATGGGAATAACTTGCGGTAAAAAATTAACCTTCACCTTCTTTACTCATATTTGTAACCGAATTAGACCAGAATACAAAATTGGACAGGAAAGCTCTGGAAAATTGGAAGAAACCCGTTCATTAATAATGTTAAACAAGATATTGGAGGAACGCGCTCGCTTTCGTATTTATACATTGCTCCTTATAGATGAACTTTTTTCAAGAACAAAAGAATCGATAGCTCCCACGGCTATAATGTTTGATATCGCACCTATACTCGAAAAAAACGGATGTATCACCGTTATCACCACACACTTAACGGGAATCATACCAATAATCATAAAAAATTTCCCTTCTACGGAACTCTACTATTTTGATGTACAAGAAGACAAGAATGAAAATTTTTACACAACTCACAAGCTTTTATCATGTAATCTAAATAATCCAGAGGATTTAGAAAAAAATTGGTGGGTTTCAAGTAGCCCTGAAGCTATCGAGAAACAACGCCGCTATGAAACCTTCCAGCATAATATCCAAAATAAAAAAATACAGGAAAAGCTGCGAGCTCAATAGCAAAAATCGGCATCTTAAAAAATAAAATCGGTAGTAATTTCATTATTTTATCTCAAAGTAGATTATTGCAAATAATTAAATTTTAACCGAAGTAACCCGTGAGTTTATTTTTTTCACATACTCTTTAAAGAGGGTTCCTCTTTCCTGGTAGGATTTATAAAGATCAAAACTTGAACCCCCTGGAGAAAGGAGAATAGCTCCCGCACTGTTCAAATCAAATAGAGCAAGACCTCTGTCAACGCCCTCTTCCATTGTTTTAACAAAAGAAATTTTATCAGAAAAAGTTGATAAAGAAAGGTATTCTTCGACCATGCCAAAAAAAATAACCGTAACATAATTGGTTAATTTTACTATTGATTCAAGACGATTTACGCCCTTTGAAAGTCCACCAACAAGTACCACTATCTTTGAATACCTCTTTATAAGGTCTTTGCAGGCCTCTTCAACAGATTCCATAATCGTTGCCTTTGAATCATTATAAAAATCAATTTTTCCTATTTTTCCGCACCACTCAAGCCTGTGCTCCGGCGTTAAAAAAGCAACCTTTTTAAAAAAAAATTTGATCAATTTTTCTTTTGAAAGACCCATCAGATATCCTATTGAAGCGATAAATTTCCAATTAATCAGGTAAGAACATTTTGGAATGCTACTTTTTGGTAAAAGCCTCTTTTCCATTTTTTTATCAAAAAGATATATTCCATCATTTTTAAGTCGAATACCTTTTTTAAAATCCGGATTCGATTCATCTGTTACAACAAAAAGATTTCTTTTAGAAAATTTTACACCAACCCTATTTAATTCTCTCACCACTGTCTCTCCAAAAATCATATACTGACTGCCGCTTGCTCTATTCATTAATAATCTTGCTTTTGCAAGAACATAAAAATCGAAAGAGCCTTCGTGCATATCCAAGTGATTCTTGTACAGATTACTCCATAACACATAATTCGGTGAAAAAATTTTGGTATAACGTAACTGAATACTTGATACTTCGATAATTGCAAGATCATAAACGGAATCAAAGATAGAAAAAAGCGGAATTCCAATATTTCCACCAAGAAAAATTTTTTTACCTCTAATTTTTTTTGAAAAATTAGGAGCGCTGCTCATCGCAGATAACAGTTGATAAGTAAAAGTGGCAATCGATGTTTTACCGACAGACCCTGTCACAGCAATTGTTTTTCCTTTCCATAGATAAAAAAAACAATCTAATTCGGTGAGAAATTTTCCAGAATCAAGTATTTTTTCATCAATTTTTATCCCAGGAGAAGGTATCAAAACATACCCCATAGTAATTATCGATGAAACTGATTCTTCGAAATAAAAAGAAAGCCCCATTTTGATAAAATTAAATACCGAATCATTTTTTTCTTTATCAATAATGATAACCTTATGTCCTCTCTGTAAAAAAAATTTTACCAAAGCACTTCCCGTTACCCCTATTCCCCATATAGCAACAGGAAGCTTTTGTGAAAAAAGCATTGCGCAAAGCTTCAAAGACGGCGTAGATAATTTTTTCATAAAAATTTTTAATCCAACATAAAAAAATTATCAATTATTAGATAATTTTTATCATAATAGTTAGCCAAAGATCAGACTCATTGTATCACAAAATCTTAAGTTTTTACGCTAAAGAAAGCAGGCGCTTACACTATAATTTTTAATTAAAAAGATTTTTTCAAAAAAGAGAAAAAACATGACCATTTTATAAGAAATATTGACTTTCCTTAGCTATAATGTGGTAGCATAAAAATGTATTTATATCAATGAATAAAAATGATCCCTATAAATAATATATTTTATATCATATTATTTTTATTTTTCCCCTTACATTCAACAGATAAAACAAATATCATAACAGGAAAGCAAGGGGAGACCATTCTCATCAGAATTTCACCAACAATAAAAATTGTAAATGCAGTTTTAGTTTTCAACAACAAAGAACATCCTTTACTTAAAAATGATAACGGTATATTTTTCTTAATTCCCATTGAACTTGAAGAAAAGGAGGGAATAAAAAAATTTTCAATACATTATAGAACTGAAACAAATAAAACAAAAAACCAAACAGTAAGAATTAAAATCGAAAAAAGAGCCTACAAAACTCAAGAGATAAGAACTAAAAGAAAAATAGCAAGTCCAGAAAAAACAACCTGTAATAAAAAAAGATGCATTTGCAAAAGAAATTGTATACCGCCCCAGAAACCAGGGGGGAATACTACAAGGAAAAAAAAAAGATCACTTAGGAATATAAAAAATTTTAAAGAACGATTCCTCTCTGTGATTGAAAATTCAAAAAATAATAATCAGTACTCCGTCTCCTTTTTTCCACTTTCCTTTAAAAAACCTTGCGCAATAACAAAATTAACCTCTTCTTTTGGCAATATCAGAATGGTTGATAGTACAATACAACGACATTACGGAGCCGATCTTGTAGGAAAAAAAAAAGATAGCGTATTCGCAGCACATACGGGCACCATCATCATCAAAGGATTATATCCTATCACCGGCAACACCATAGTACTCGATCATGGCGGGGGGGTAAGAACCGTATATTTTCATCTGGATAGCATGACAAAAAAAAATGAAGGGGAAAAAGTTAAAACAAAGGAAGAGATTGGAAGAATTGGAAAAACGGGGCGCGCAACAGGGTACCATCTGCATTTTGGCGTATCAATAAATGGTATATGGACTGATCCCATGCAGTGGATTGATATAAAAAGAGATCAAAGAATGTATACTATTTCACTGATGGCATAAAAAAATTTTTTCATTTTTGCGCAAGATACTCTTTCAATGGAATCACATCAATTTCAAAGCTACATCGCGATCTGGCTTCATAATAAGATTTTGCGCCGATAAGTATAAGTGGATCCTTGCAAGATGCTGGCTTTCCTCCAATAATACGTTGTGAAAAATGCGCTTCGTGACCGGTCTGCATACATACAGCCTTCAATTTTACAACCTCATCAGCAATTGCCAAAAGATAAGGGATTGGCCCGAATGGAATACCTCTAAAATCAAGATCCAGCCCGGCAGCAATTACTCTCTTTCCCTGACGAACTAAATGATCAACGACCACAATAATCTTATTATCAAAAAATTGCACTTCATCGATGCCTACTACATCAGATTCATCAGAGACATTTTCTAATAGCATTTCTGCAGTAGCAACGGCAGTCGCAGATATCTTTGCTCCACCATGCGTAGATATAAAATTATATTCAGATCGAACATCTATGCCATGCTTAAATACCTGTACCAATTTTTTTCCATATACCGCTCGATTAACTCGCCTAATTAACTCCTCTGTTTTTCCCGAAAACATCGAGCCGCACACAACCTCTAACTTTCCCTCTTTTTTGTAAAATTTCATCGTAAAATTCCTTACGCGTTTTGCTATAAATATTCAAAACTATGCATTATGGTATCATAGGTTTATACGTTATCGATATAATGAAATTGATTTCTACATTTTCATGCTTAACGTAATAGAATAGGGGATGAATACCGTATGCACACCTCGTTTTACTTTGTATCACTCACATTATTGGTAGCAGTTTTTCTGTTTTTTGTTGCTCTCGGCGGTGTATTTACCGCATACCTTTATGCATTTTTAGGGGATAAACAAGCGCTGGAAAATGATTATGGATCACTTAATCCATTCAATCATATCGATCTTTTCTGGATAATTATTTTTTTGCTCACAAAAATTTTTGTACGGAAGGGAATACCTTTTAATTATGAATGGAAAAATGGTACCAGGGGTTTCATACAAAAATTCTTGTTCATTTTTGCTCTTCCTATATTTCATCTGATTATTACATCCGGAATACTCACTACAGGAATAATTTTTTTTGGAAAATCGATAGGCCTTCTCGCTATGCAAATCCCACTTTCTCCTTCAAATAAACTTATTTATGTAATTAAAGAAATTTGGGGTGAACACTGTTCTGGAATGTCGGTAATTTTTATTGCTTTGATCATTTACGCAATTGTAACAAATATATTTCTCTGCATCGTGGATTTTTTTATCAATTGCTTCGATTTTTTATTTCGAATGTTTGTATTTATACAATCACCAAATGATATACGAATCGCATTCCTTTATTTCTTGGTAATCGCGGTAATTTTTTCGATATATGGATCAACCTTCTTTAACGCATGCTGGAAAACTGTCTATATTTTTCCAAAATTTTTCCTCAAAAATAAAATAGGAATTGATTAAAAAATTTAAAAAAATACAAGGAGCAAGAAGTTATATGTTTTCGTTTTTTAAAAAAACTTTTGATTCTACATTCCAAAAAATAAAGGAAGTATTCTTAAGCAATACTGATCAAAGAGAAAAAAAACAAAAAATATACCAATTACTCACTGAGCGAAATTTTAAACATTCAACTGCAGAAAAAATATCTGATCAACTTATTTTATTGATAAAAAATGAAAGTGATCAATCATCGAAAAAAATATCCGATTTTCTTGAAAATATACTCTTTACAACACTTGAACCAATTCAAGAAATTACCTACAAAAAAGACAGTATCTATTTTTTAGTTGGCGTAAATGGCAGCGGAAAAACTACCACGGCCATCAAACTCGCACGCTTCGCAAAAGGAAAAGGCGATTCACCACTTTTAATCGCTGCAGACACCTTCAGGGCAGCAGCACAGGATCAACTTCAAAATATGGGAAATATTTATCAGATCCCGGTATATCGAGATGAAACAACACAGAATGCTACAACAACTGTTTTCAATGGCATTAAAAATGCCATTATAGAGAGATGCTCCCCCATCATCATTGATACCGCCGGTAGAATTCATCAAAATGAAAATTTGTTGAAGGAAATAAAAAAAATATATCGAGTAACACTTAATGCTGCGGAAGAGAAAAAAGAAGTCGTACCAATTATGATTATCGACACATTACAAGGAAAATCAATAGAGGACCAACTACAACAATTTTTGGAATATATTCCACTTAAGGGCATTATTATTACTAAAATGGATGCCGGCCTAAAACCGGGCATACTATTTTCATTGATTGAAAAATCACCATTGCCGATATTTGGCTTGTGCTATGGAGAGCATACTACGGAACTTATTCCCTTTGATAAAAGAGAATTTTGTAAAGAGATGACAAAAGAATGATAAAAATAGAGGCATAACAGATACCAATGTTTATATCCCAAAAGAAAAAGGAAACTAGGTTATGGATCATCATAACTATTCTCTGCGTTGGATTTTTTTTTCTGTGGTACTTTTTTCATGAAAATGGAAGAAAAAAAATTCTTCTTTATCAAAATAAATTTTTACTTGCGAAGAATGCTGCAAAGAAATCAATACAGAATATAAGGACAATAAAAAGAGCAATAGCACAGATGACTACCGAAATGGGAAAAGAATACGAAGCAAGAAAAAAACTCCACTATAAAAAAACAAAGGAAGAAAGAGTCTTTTATATTACCTCTGAATAACTATACATCTTAGGGACCCTTGCAAAAAAATCTTTAATAATCCTTATCAGATATCAAACCATTATTTCGTACAAAATCTAATTCAATTTTTTTTTCATTTTGTTTTTTTACTGAGCGCCCCCCTCACTCGTTAGTTACCATTACCTAAAAGTTTTTTCACCGCGGGGGTCACAAGACTCGGAAGAGCCGGCACTACTGTCTGAAGAAGCGGCATAGCAGCATTTATCGTATTGGTATTCTTGCCCCAAATCTGCGTATCTTGTTTTTGCTTATAGTACATCATTCCCTGTTGACCACGATAACCATCTCCATGATCCTTCCAAAGAGATGAGAAAGGATTGTTTTTTCCACATAAACCAGCCAATTCACAAAGTTTTAATACGGAATAAACCTCTGGCAATTTATTCAAATTATTAACCTTTATTGTAGTAGTAACCAATCTATCCATAAAAGATTTATTCCCAGGAACAGTACACTGACAGATGTTTTCTGGGCTCTTTTCACCATAAATAGCATAACAGATCTTTTTTCGATCTCTATTCAGCACTTCTTCATCATGAAATAAATCTGACGGAATTATATTGGTTTTTATTTCCAAAAACCCCGAGTTACCATTCTTTTCATCAATAACATAACGTATTTCTCCACCGCCAGTAACTTTGTTATAAATATCTTCCATATGCGGCATTAATGATTCATAAAATTGTTTCAAATCATTCGATGCATGCGAATTATGCACTATTTTTTTAAAAATAAAATAATCCTGCAACAACGTCAATAATGTAGATGGAGAAACTGCATTTACCACCGTTGCATAAGGATTTGAATTCGTTACTAAAGCACCATTACCGACTCCACCAACTTGCTGCTGTAAAATATATCTATTATTTATACTATCTAAATAAGCCTGTTCAGAATATTTTTTTGAAATATTTTTATTTTTGTTATAAACACGAAAAAATTCTAAATTAAAAATATTTATTAAATTTTGTTGCAAGGAATTTATCTGTTGCTCATCATAAATAGTCTGAGCTATCGGACCCTGCATTGCGGCAATTAAGCCCAATCGATTCACCACCTGTTGTCCATTCTGAACACTAGAAGAAAGATTACTGGTAAAGGGAGCAAAACCCCCGGCTGAAAGAAGTGCCAACACATGATTTCCTACATTCGTATCCTGATAAGGATTCCTACTGCCAGCTTTTTTTGATTCTTCACTTTCATCATTGATCGACAAATCTTTGGGAATAAATTTTTTCACATACCGCGGCAAACGCTCTCCAATAGCATGTAATGAATCTGGAGAAAGAACCTCTTCACGCCTTTTAATCCCTCCATCACAATCGGTGATAAACAAAGACAATGCTCTCAAAATTGCATCATTTTTCGTTGAATAAAGATATCTAAGCTGCAACCAAAAATTAACAGTGAAAAGCGAAATAGCTTGATCAAATTTGTAAATCGCCTTTTTAACTACCTCTAAAGCCCCTTCATTTCCCCTTTTATTTTTTATTTCTTCTAGCCAGCTTTTTTGATCAAAAAATATATACAAAGGATGATCCCCAATCTTCTGCAACGCATCAAAGGAGTTTTTCAATACTGTTAAAAAATAATAAAGATTTTTCTTTGCTTCAACAAGTACACCTTCATGCCATTTAGTATCCGAAAAAGACCATTTAGTGCTTTTTTTATACACACATCCGACTGTTCCAACTAATTTCACAAGAGAATTGCCAAATGCATCGCTAATCTTTTTTATCTCTGCATATTGCAGCTCAACAATTTTTTCAAACTGTTTCTCTATTTCTCCTTTCCCTTCTCCTTGCTTAATTTTTGAGGAAAAAGAACAGAATAATTTTTCTTTATATTCTTTGTTTACCAATGATTTAAGAGCTTCATTTATACCATCAACCGCCCCCCTGAACTTATTATAATTTTCGATAAAATGAGGAAGCCGAGAAAATAATTCCTCTATTTTACTAACATTTTGTGCATGCTTCCATAGCAATTCCCTTTTATTTTTACGCTCAAGCCTCTCGCTACGCGATTTTTGTTTTTCAGAATTTAAAATAACTTTTATACTTGCCGATATTCCCTCTTTTTCAGGATTTTCACCATCTCCATCCTTCAAAAGAGAGTCATCAGAATCGGAAATAAAAATATAGCTTTTTGTGAACAATGGAGTAATACTCGTTAAAAGGCCCCTAAATGAATCCGCAATGAGGCCAAATGCCTCATCAGGCACACCTTTGTCTTTTAAATCAGTCACTATAGCAGAGAGCAACGAATGGTGGGGCTTGTCCTTATAAAAACCTTTATACCCTTGTGCAATTTCGTTCAAAAAATCTTCTACTTTTCTATAATCTTTTTTAATAGTTATACCTTCTTCCCCTCTTTTAGTCATCTCACCCAACCAGCCCCTCCATGCATCCGATCCTGTAGTCGATTTTCCATCAATATAATCACGCAACTCTGATGGGCAATTTTTCTTCGCCTCTTCAAAAATATGACTCTGAGCGGATTCTGTTAAATTTTCATCCGGTTCACCTACCAGGCTAAAAGGTATAACAAAAAAATAAAATAAAAATAAAAATATTTTGTTAGCAACAAAATTACGCAAAAAGCAAAGAATTTGTCCAAAAAAATAAGCAAAAAAAGACATTTTATTTTTCCTTTTCTTAAACAATAAAGAAACCTGATAGAATAATAACATAGTTATTTTAACATAAATTATAATTTAACACAAATAAATAGATACTATAACTGATTCAGCCTTTTTATATCTTCACTATAATCATCAAGGCTCGCATAAGGCGTTTCTAAAATTTTTACTAATTTTTTTATATTGTTATTTTTCATCAAAATACTAAACCCTTCCAGCCCTATTGATCCATGCCCTATATTTGCATGCCTATCAATTTTGCTTCCAGATCTTCCCTTTGAGTCATTACAATGAATAAGTGCAATAACATGCCGATCAACAGCAGCAAATAAAGAATTCCAAAATAAATTTTGCGATTCTTTGATAGAAAAATCATACCCGTATGCATGTGCATGGCAAGTATCAATAGTACATCCGATCCCAATTACCCCATTTTTTTCAAAAAAATCGAAACAACTTTGAATCTGCTCAATTGATCCCATGACCATTGATCCAGCGCCTGATGAATTTTCTAAAAGCAATCTCGGATATTTTTGAAGAACGATTTTTTCAGCTATTTCACAGATGCTTTTTCCTAAACCACCTTCAAGCCATCCTCCTTCCCTTCGTGAACCACAGTGAACAGTGACCGCTTCAATATGTAAATCTTTTGAACGTGAAAGTTCCATCTCTAAAGCTTTTACAGATTTTTTTCTTAATTCCTCGTCTGATGAAGAAAGATTAATAAGATAACTTGCATGACTATATAAGATAATCTTTGGATACTTCTTTTTTGTAATAAAAAATTTTTCAAGAACCTCATCTTTAATAGAACTATCAAATACCCACCGCACATTCGACGCAGTAAAACATTGAACATGAAAAATATTAAGTTTGCTTGCCTCGAAAAAAAGATTACAAAAATTATTCCTTGATGATAAATGGACACCTAAAAGATTCGAAGAAAAATTCATAATCAGAAGAATAAAAAATTAAATGAATATTAGCATAAGAAAAATTAATTAAAAAATTTTAAAAAAATTCACAAATTAAACTATAAAATAACCTGCGTTAAGAAATCTTTAGAAATTTTTCGAGAAAGCGGATTATACATTTTAAATAATGCAGACAACTGTTTTACAATATTCTCTGCACATAACCCCTTGCAAATCAAAAATGGATCAAAGGAATATACCACTTTATTTTCAAGATTTTTTCCGCCCAATTCAGGCGAAATAAATTGAACAGTGAGGATAGATTTAATTAAAAGTGGAATAAAAAATTTACATTCCTTTGTCAATAACCCGTCACAACATCTATTTAACCATATATTTGCATCATCGTACCTCTTTTTTTCAGGAGAATTTTCTGCGAGGGACTCAAATGAATTTTTTTGAAAAAATTTTTTCAACGAATCGTTAATTAGCTGATTTTTTTTATCAGGAAGAGAAAGATGAGAAACAATCCCCTTTGAGTCACCTATCGCAACAAGAATTTTTTCAATATTTTCCCCTCCCAAAAACAACGAGGAAAGCCCGTTCTCTGTCACCGGAAAAAATTGATGATTTCTGGAAATACCAATATCATATATTTTTTTTAGAAGAATCTCTATTACCATTCTTTTTTTTACATTATCAAGTTTTAAATCTTTTTTTAATGTATCATTGCCATCTGACGATTTATACGCTCGATACACTCCAATTTCCTCATTACCCAATTCTTTTAATAAATTTTCGAAATATCGACAGAGATAATATAGCTTAGATGGATTTGATGAATCCTGTTCTATCAATTGAAATATTGATAAAATAGCATTCGGATATGCTTGATCTGTGCCCCCATTAGCATTTACACGAGAACTATCCCAAAGATATAGAGAGCTAAGATGATTTTGACCATTATTACAAGCTAAAGATGTAATTTGAGCTGTTTTTCCATCCCGAAGCATTTGTAAAAAATTTTTTACAGCAAAAATCGATGCGTATTTTTGAAGCTTTTCTATCGCAGATGAATCCTTAACATGGTATTGCAACATAAGCAATTTTTGCTGCGAATTATCTCCACCCTGTTGCGCCATTTGATTACCCCCCTTTACGGACAAATCATTCACTATGGAAGAAACATCGTTCCACAAAGATTCTCCATTTTCCTCATTAACCAAAGAGTCGAAAACCTTTCCCGCATCTTTTTGAATAACGGGAGTTAACCCCCCAAGAAGCTCGCATAGTAAATTTCCACGTTCTTCTTCTGTCAAAGAAGAACGATTTTCCTGATCTTTCAAATCGATAGAAGGGAAAAAAGAAGAAAAAGTAATTGAAAACAATAAAAATAATAATAAAAACATTTCACACCTCTAATAGCACAACTATCACTGTAGCACAAATAACGGAAAAAGTAAAAATTTTATCTTAATGTACCACAAAATTACTCATTCGTGATATTTTTTATAGTATCATTAGGGTAATTTTATCAAATTTTATATAAATTTAATAAGCAAATCAATCGTTACAAAAAAATAAAAAATCGAGTCAATATAACAAAAAAATATAAACTTAAAAAATAATTTTGTATTACAACAATAAAATCATGCTTTTTTAACAGATCACACTTTTCTTTTAAAGTAAAATATATTCATCGAAATAAACATAAGAAAAATTGAAACAAAAAACACAGGACTTAGCCTTTCACCAAACAAAAATGGTGATATTAAATGTACAAAAAGTGGAGTTAAGATAGTAGCTAACGATACATACGTTGCGACATATCGCTTTAAAAGATACGCATACGAGGTGTAAGCAACAATATTTCCAACAATAGACGTATACAAAATAGCGATTATAAGAGAAAGTGTAAAATTAATGCTTCTGATACCTGCTTCTGGAGACAAAAAATGAAAAAATAAACAAATCACAGAAGAGGTCAAATGAATAATCGCATTGAATTCTTCTGGAGAAAAAACATTATCCTGAAAAAGTTTTTGCGCTAACGTCCATCCATAACGCCCTAGTGCAATTGCAAAAATTTGAAAAAAATCAGCCCATCCAAATAGAGAGGTAGAAAAAATTCCACCTGCTGCCGGAGAAGAAAAAAGAACGAAATACACTCCTGCAAATACTCCAAGGCAACATCCAAAAAATTGCTGCTTACTTATCGTTTTTTTAAACAAAAGATATAATAAAATTATTGTAATAAAAGGATCAAAGGCTCCCCAAAAAGTTGCTCTTGAAGCAGAAATATGTTTAAGGGATATTGCTTTACATAGAGGAGGAATTAATGTGGTACAGAAACAAAGATAGAGTAAATGATATTTATAGGCAATCGTTTTTTTTAATAAAGCACTTTTATTTGCATGCCAGGCATACAATAATAGACCTGATATTCCCATCCTGATAGCGATAAAGAGAAAGGTTGGAAGATAAGTCACCACAATTTTATTTGCAACTATCGCACTCGCTATGAGAAAAAAAGTAATTATACAATCAAACATAAAAATAAAAAAAAGTTTACTGTGAATGTATCATAATAAAAAAGTAAAGGTACAGAAATGTATTAAAAATTATTTTTTTACAATGAACCAACAAGGGTAAGTATCTCTTCGGTAATCCTGTTCTGGCGCGCTTTAAAATACATAATGGTCCTTTCCGCTATAACTTTTTCTGCATTTCTAAACGCATTATCCATAGCAATAAAACGCGCTGCCTGTTCAGACAATAAACTTTGGTAAAAGAGAAGCTTAATTTCATAATTTCTCTTTATTCTTGAAAAAAAGCTCAAGGACTTTTCTTTATTTTCGTCAATAACAGAAAAATATTTTTCAAAAAATTTTTTTTCACTATTCTTTTTCAAAAAAAATTCTCTTTCTGCAATATACCTTGACGAAATACCACGACTCATCGTATATACAAATCGAATTGAAGAACATCCTTCTGCATCGGCATACTGCTGAATATCTTTACCAATGTCTACAACCATCTCTTTTTTAAAAAATTGCATATATCGATATCGCCTCTCACTCAAAAAAACCCGATCTCGAACCTTTTTCATCAAACGTTCACCAATGATATAAAAAATAGAAGAATCATCCTCTTCAAGTAGCTTGAAAACTTTTTTTGCCATGTCGCTCACGTATGAACCACAAAGTCCACGATGCGCACCCACAAAAACGAAGAGTGTTTTACCCCCTAAAAAATTATCAGAATTGCCAAAATCGGAGTCCACCAGCTCGCCTATGATAGCCACAATCTCTTCATACCGTCTTACTATTCCCTTGAGAGAGGAGTGAAGAGAAAGAGAAAGAACACGCATAGCCTTGGTGGTCCTACCTATTGCTCGAATACCGTCTATAGATGACTTTAATTCAACAAGAGAAGCCATTTATTACCTTCGCCTTCTTTTTTTATCAATCTTATTGGTCATCAATTTTGAGCTCTCTTCACCTTCCTTTTCTTTATGCCTACGCTTCAAATCTTCTTCAATATTTTTCATTTCATCGCGCCGTCTTTCCTCAATCACATCAATGTTGATCGCATCAGGACGCGAAGTGAAAAGATTTTCAATCACCTCATAGGTTAAAATACGTATCATTGTAGAAAAAAGTCGAAAGGCCTCGTCCTTATATTCGATTATTGGAGTTTTTTGGCCATATCCGCGCAACCCTATACCCTCACGAATAATCTCCAGATTAACAATATGTCGACGCCATAGTTCATCAAGCTTCTCAAGTATGATCATCTTATGAATTTGCAAAACCATATCACGTGAATCCATCGTAATTTTTTTATCTTCCATTGATTTGCAATGTTCAAAAAAAACAACGGATGCTTTTTCAACAAGCAAAAAATACGCTGTGTTGATCGTATTCGAAAGATACACAAGTAGAGAGGCCCTTGAAATTTTCCCCTCCATCACCTGAAAAGAAACGCCGTCATCTTTGAGAACCCTTTTGCATTCATCAAAAATATTATGCTGCATAAAAGCATCAATAAGTTCAGTATCATCAGACACTTGTGAATTAACAATATACAATGAAAATTTTTCTATAAAATCAGCAACCACCTCAAAAACTTTTTGACAATCATCTATTACCAAACGACGCAAAAAATATACTATCATCCGTTGTTTATTTAATACATCATCATATTCAATCAGATGCTTTCTTACTTCAAAATTATGCTTTTCTACTTTTTCCTGTGCCCCCTCTATTGTTTTACTAACCAAAGAATCCTCTATTACCTCATCCTCTGTCATCCCAGTTCTTCGCATCCAATTTTTAAGACTATCTCCAGCAAAACGACGGATAAGATCATCTTCAAGAGAAATATAAAAACGCGATTCTCCAGGATCCCCCTGCCTTCCAGAACGTCCACGAAGTTGATTATCGATACGCCTACTTTCATGCCGTTCTGTCCCCAAAACATATAACCCTCCCAAAGACCGAGTTTGATCAATCAGTCGTATGTCAGTGCCTCTTCCAGCCATATTTGTTGCTATGGTTATCTTTCCCTTCTCTCCCGCATGAGCGATAATTTCAGCCTCTCTCTCATGCTGTTTCGCATTCAAAACCACATGGGGAATATCATTTTTTTGCAGTGCAATACTTAATCTTTCAGAGGTTTCAACAGCAACCGTACCTATAAGCACTGGTTGCCCTTTTTCGTATCTTGTTTTTACATCATCAACAATATGTTTAAATTTTGCATTTTCAGTAAGAAATATAAAATCTTCCTTATCCATTCTTTGCATAGGTTGGTTCGTTGGAATCGCGATTACATCAAGATTATAGATACGATAAAATTCTTCAGATTCAGTTAATGCTGTTCCTGTCATACCAGATAACCTTTTATAGAGACGAAAATAATTTTGTAGAGTAATCGAAGCAAGCGTTTGCGATTCTTCCTGTATCGATACACGTTCTTTCGCTTCTAATGCTTGGTGTAATCCATCGGAATATCTTCTTCCATGCATTATCCTTCCTGTAAATTCATCAACTATGAATATCTCATCATCACGGACTATGTAATCAAAATCACGTTTAAAAATAACATGCGCACGAAGTGCCTGTTGCACATGATGCAACAAACGACAATTTTCTATGTTATAAAGATTTTTTATCCCTAAAAAGGCCTCTATTTCATCAATTCCTAATTCTGTAAAATATACCTGCCGTTCCTTAGCATCAACTTCATAATGAAGATCCCGCTTAAGTCCACGAACAACAGAATCAACCTTCTTATACTCATCAACAAAGGATTCCGATGTGGCACCAGAAATTATTAGTGGCGTTCTAGATTCATCAATCAAAATAGAATCGACCTCATCAACTATCGCAAAATTTAATCCCCGCTGCACATAATCAGACAAATTATATTTCATGTTATCGCGCAAATAATCAAATCCAAATTCACTGTTTGTTCCATACACGATGTCAGATGCATAAATTTTTTTTCTTTCGCTATCAAACATTCCATTACTTAATGAACCGACAGTCATCCCCAACATCCCGTATAATGGCCGCATCCATTCTGCATCACGATGAGCAAGATAATCGTTCACCGTAACAAGATGCGCCCCACTACCACTAATTGAATGAAGATATAGCGGCAAGGTTGCGGTTAGTGTCTTTCCTTCGCCTGTTTTCATCTCTGCAATATTACCGTAAAAAAGAGCAGCCCCACCAATTATTTGGACATCATAATGTCGTTGCTGCAAAGTTCTCTTTGATGCCTCACGAACAAGAGCAAATGCTTCTGGCAACATAACTTCAAGCGATTCGCCTTGTAAAAATCTTGTTTTTAATTTTGCGGTATACTCATACAGTTCGCTATCGGATAATACCGCGATTCCCTCTTCTTTTTCGTTAACATTAAAAACAATTTGATTAAAACGTTTTAATGTTCTTTGATTTCTTGTACCAAAAATAAATCGTAATATCTTACCTAACACAACTAGTCCCAAAAAAAGAAAAACAATTCTTTTTGTTTTAAAAACAGTAAAATCTTTCCGAGTATACTATGAAAGAAAAATATTTTCATGGTACCATACCACTATTATAGAAAGATATTTCACATGCTAGAATCGATACAAGCCGGTAGGGCCTATCTTTTACAAACTCATGACCAAAAAAAATTTTTCTCCCTCCTTAAAGAAAAAATTTCTTCTCTTTTTACCATCATTCTTTGTTCGCCAAACAACAAATCCCATTTTACTAAAGAAGAGTTTGAATCAGTACGAGATATCCTTTTGTATAAATACTCAAATAATCATCTTTATCTTGTTTTTATCACCGATGCAGACACGCTTTCTCCGCTATTACAAAGCAGCCTTCTTTTAATACTTGAAAAACTTGATAATAATCTTACGGTAATCCTTTCTGTAAGCTCATCAGCACTAATTATTCCAACAATACAATCACGCACAATAAGACTGTACGATGATACTGTCGCCTTAAATAAGGAAATCGAAAAAGTATCGCCATGGAGATTAAATATTAATCAAATATCCCCATATCTCTCAAATAAAATCGTATCAATACATGATCAACTGCAATGGACAGAAGCTACGTGTATAGCGTTATTAAAAAATAAAAAAAATCTTATTAAATATATTAAAATAATTAAAAGGTCTCCAATTCCACACAGAAGCATATCCCTTTTTAGAATTTTACACACTCTCCACGCCTTATTGATTAATAAAAATTTTCTATAATAGAAATCAACAAAATAATCATAGTTGACTTTACATAAGAGATTTACTAAATTTTTTTCAGCAAAAATTTTCATGCAAACCTTCAAGGAGGTATTCATTTATGAAGAATATTAATCTCAAGTTATTGTCACTATTATCAATATTCACCGCTTCAGCACTACCAGATCAAAGTGAAACAACAGAAAAAATGGTTACCATGAGGCCGATATTTCGCGCGGCTCCTTACACTATAGAAGTTGATGGTGCAATATTTAACATTCCATGCGAAGTACATCTTGGCGATCCATTAATAAAAAAAAATATAACCATTAAAGGAAAAATTGGAATAAATTCTGATACAACCGAATTCGACGCGGCTGGAGAAAACGATGTGTTAATCGGTAATTCAACAACTGCTGGAGCTATTGCATTAAATGGAAATGACCTGAGCATCACCGCATCTTCAAAAATAGGAATCAATGTTACCGATAACAAAAATGAATATACTACCCTTAGCAAAACATTCATTCATAATGGCACCATTGATAATGTGACCGAAGCAACAACAGACAAGCCATTACTATTTAATTCTTGCTTTCTTGTTAACAGCGATATACCCGATAATTTATTACTTTCCGCATCCGGAGCAACATACAACAACATTGTAGCCATCAATGCGGGTGCAAATGGTCTATCCACTATTCCTGATTTGAAAGATGATTCAATTTATATAGGAAATCCAACAACTGATGGTGATATTTTTTTGCTAACAGGAACTGGTGGTTCCATTTATGCTCAAATACCAAGTGACGCCCTTAACACCAGCGGAATATATATAGACGGAACCTCTGTAGATCTTTTTATAAACGAAACTTCCTTTCTTACATCACATGATCATGAAATTCATCTTGGTTTATCAGACCAATCATTTAGAACAAGACCGAATGATACACTAGGAGTCGGCTCTGATACTGGATCAGCTGCAAAAATATTAATCGGCAACCCACTTTCATGTACAATTCTTAGCGGTCCAACAATCCTCGGTGGCACGATGAATGAAGTTGATGCTGCTCCACTTGTTACCTATGATGGCGTTTTTGTTTCCAATGGCGATATTAACAAACCTACCAATGTAACAAACGAGCATACAGTCGCCTTAAGCCACATCACTCTTCTCAACGGTAGTATTCCTGAAAGTCTCACCGTTAGCAATGATGCAATTACCACTTATTCAAATATTGTTGCTATTAATAGCTCTCTCCCAAACACTCCATCAACCGGTGATACTTATATCGGCAACATCTCAACAGGGGGAAATATAGTAATAAGCTGTGGAAGTGGCAAAGATGTTGTGATAAACGGGCTCCAAAACACAACACAAGCAACTGTTGTCGGAATAGATGATAATGGAAAATTATGCAAAACGACAATAAGCAGCAATATAGATTGGTCAAATTTATCAATGCCAACCGGCGGAACAACGGTATATACAGTCGCCGTTGATGCAACTGGAAACCTCTATAAAACAGGAGTATCATCTCAACGTTATAAAGAAAATATTTCTCCTCTTTCTGAAGCAAAAGCAAATGAATTATTTAATTTAAATGTTGTTGAATATAATACAGATGGATCTTCTTATAAAGAATACGGATGTATCGCTGAGGACTTTGATAAAATGGGATGCATGAAAGACACAGTGCGCTACAATAAAGATAAAGAGCCAGAAACAATACACTATCAATCGCTCTTTGCTGCATCAATCAAAGTTCTTCAGAATATGCATAAAAAAATGAAAGAGCTCGAAACTGATTATGAAGCACTCTTAATAAAAAATGATAAAGAGGAAGAGGAGCTCAATAATCTTAAAAAACGCTACGAAAAATTGAACGAGATGGTAGAAAAATTATATCAATTAATAGCAACAAAAAATTAAAAAAATTAATGAAAATGAATAGACACTTCGCCACAAAAAACTATCTGATTATTTTAGGGAGTGTCTTCATTTTATTCTCATCTTTAAAAGCAAAGGATCAATCAGAATTTGCAGAAGAACCCTACTCGGTTCTCATAAGTGGGAATTTGATGATTGATCAAGATATAACAATAGGGGAAGCATCTAAACCACTAATTCAAACAAAAAAAGATCAGAGCATAGTTCTCCTTTCCGCCACCACCCCCCTCTCTCCCACAGCAAATTCAGTTTATATAGGAAACAACAATGATTCTGATGGTAATCTTGTGCTTGCTTGCGGAAAAAATGGTACCATTTCATTTATTGGATTAGGTGAACCAATCATTGGAACTCTTTATGCACTATGCATAGATGAAAATGGCATTATTTATAGAACGGGAATCTCATCCGAGCGTTATAAGAAAGATATTACACCACTTGAAGAGAATCTTGCGCAACAAATTCTCTTGCTTCAACTGGTGCGATATACCATAGATGGCTCTGATTATTATGAATATGGCGTCATTGCAGAAGATTTAAAAAAGATGGATCTTCTGCAGGAAACAATCCGCTACAACAAAGAAAATAAGCCGGAAATGGTTGATTACAAATCAATCTTTATAGCAGCATTAAAACTTTTACAGACGCTGCATGCAACCACAGTAAAACTCAAAGAAGAAAATGAAATGATAAAAAATCGCTTGGCAACCTTAGAAAGTACAAAAAAATAAAGATTAATACATTTTTCTAATCTTTTAATTCGTGATGAGTGATTTTATGATGTCCTTTTACACGACATTCAACACGCCCCACAAGCCTTTTCCCTTCATGCAATAGCTCAGGATGAGTGGTGAATATTTTTTCATAATCAAAATGCTCATCAAATTTAATATCACGACCAACAATTTTATCATTATCAAGAATGGTACCTTCACCTGGAACCACATAACAACCAGACCAATGAACAAAAAGCGCAAAAGGCTTTTGCTTATAAAGTGGAATGCCATCCGAATACGGCCCATGCCACTTATGAGGTTGCGCAACCTGCATCGATCCAACTGTACTTCCAGAAAATTCTTTTATATTTAAAAAATCAATAGTATTTACATCATTAACAAATGAGACTATCCCACAATCACGGTCAATACGCTCTAATAACGTAACAATATTTGCAACTTGCTTCTCCAATGATCGCTTGTTCCACCAATCTTTTTTATAAAAATGTTTATATATGTAAAAAATTCCATAACTACCGATCAAAAAAAATAAAAACATAAAGAACCATTTTCTTTTTTTATCAATTCTATAGCTATTTTTTTCATATGATCGGTTTGTATGCTTATTCATGATTGTATCCTGATATGCAGCAATTTTTTTGCTTTTTCCTGGATTCTACCGAATTTTTATATCAATTGCAAGAAAAGAATCATTTTATTCTGTTACACTTCTTGATAATCGTAACTGAACAAAACAATCAAAAATAAAAATGAAACATCTGTCCTTTTTAGATATCCAAGAAACTCTACAAAAATTATGGAAGGAGGAAGAAACCTTTCGTTTTCACTATAATAATGCAACTAAAGAATCAATTTTTTCTATCGACGTCCCCCCGCCAACCTTCTCTGGAAAATTACATATAGGACATATTTTTTCCTATACTCAAACCGATTTTGAAGCCAGATACCAACGTGGAGAGGGAAAAAAGGTATTTTATCCCTTCGGCTTTGATGATAACGGACTTCCAACAGAGCGTTATCTTGAACAGGAAAAAGGAATATCATCAAAAGATTATCCAAGAAAAAAATTTATGGAAAAATGTATTGCTGAGATCAAAGACGGCCATGAATCTTTCAGGACTCTTTTTAACACAATGGCGCTTTCTGTTGATTGGAGTCTCTGTTATTCAACAATAAGTAAAGAAATTCAGCAGCTTACTCAAAAATTTTTTATAGAATTATATAACAAAAAAATGGTATATCGACGAAATGATCCAGTACTTTACTGCACAGCATTCAGAACTTCGGTTGCGCAAGCTGAAATAGAGTTAATTGAACGAAATAGCAAGATGATAACAATCCCTTTCAAAAATATCGATGATGAAAAATTTTACATACCTGTCGCTACCACAAGACCAGAGCTTTTAGTCTCTTGCGTAAAAATATTTGTTCATCCAGATGATCAACGCTACAAAGATTATGTAGGAAAAAACGTATATACCCCAATCTATAACCAAATAGTCTCTATTTCCTCAGATGAAAAAGTATTACCGGAAAAGGGAACTGGCGCGGTAATGTGTTGTACCTTTGGAGATTCACTCGATGTTGCCTGGTTTAAAAAATACTCTCTGCCTTTTATTGAGTCAATTGGAAAAGACGGAAAAATGATGGCTATCGCCCAGGTGCTTGAAGGACTTTCGATTAAAGAGGCACGTGAAAAAATTATTTCACTGCTACAAGAGAAAAATCTTATAATTGAAGCAAAAGAAGTGGTGCAAAGCGTTGCAATTTATGAACGATCGAAAAAAGAGGTTGAATATATGATTCAACCACAATGGTACGTTAAGCTACTTGATTATAAAGAGAGATTTATACAATTGGCAGATGAGATTGCTTGGCACCCAAAACATATGAAATACCGATATCTTGATTGGATAGAAAAGTTGCAATGGGACTGGTGCATTTCACGACAACGAATTTATGGAATCCCTTTCCCTGTTTGGTATGATAACAAAAATAATTCTGTCATTTCTGATGAGAATGATCTACCTATTGATCCTTTATCCGACCTACCAAAGAATTGCACTCTCCCTTTAAGGGGAGATCCCGATGTCATGGATACCTGGAACACTTCATCACTCACTCCATTTATATGTCTTGCTCTCTTTAAAAAGGCACTTCAACGAGAAAAAATTACCCTCTCTGACAAAGAAATTAAAAAAATTTTTTTTCCAATGTCAATGCGCCCACAAGCACATGATATTATTCGTACCTGGGCATTTGATACTATCGTTAAATCCTGGATGCATGACAAAGGTAATATCCCCTGGAAAAAAATTATTATATCTGGTCATGTCATAACAGCAAATAAACAAAAAATTTCAAAATCACTCAAAAATACAGTCATGGAACCGGAGATTTTACTCAAAAAATATCCAGTCGATGCAATACGATATTGGGCAGCTTCTGCAAAACTTGGTACCGACATTGTATTTTCAGAGGAACAGATAAAAATAGGGGAAAAATTAATCACAAAAATTATCAATGTTGGTGAATTTTTTACGCTTCATAAAGTGATTACATCAGAGAAAGAGGAGGAAAATTCGGAAGTATATCGTAATGAACTGTATAAAAATGGAGCAAAACTTCTCCATAATCAATGGCTTTTGCATGAATTACAGGAATGTTATAAAAAATATTCTTCTGCCTTTAATGACCATGAATTTGGCATCGCACTCGAATCAGTTGAGCAATCCTTTAGAACAGTATTATGCGATCATCATATCGAAATAAGCAAAGGATTATTTTTTGATATAGAAAGCAATAATGAAGAGAGTCTCTTTGAAACAAAATATATAGCAACATCTGCGTTACTCGCTTACATTAAACTGCTCTCTCCATTTTTGGTATATACCACTGAGTGGTTGTATCAAAAATTATTTAAAAATATAAACACCGAAAAAAAATCAATACACACGATTGAAACATCTTTTTGCTTAACTCCAATTATAGAAATCGGATCAAAGAAAATTTCCGACATAGAACAATTTCAAACCTATAGATCCCTCATAAAAGACATACGTAGCTACAAAAGCGATAAAAAAAAATCACTCAAAGAAATGATTAACCAAGTAACAATACACCATTACGGGACTACACCGATTTTCTCCAATATTGATTTACAACTTCTTAAAAAATCATTAGCAATAAAAAATATTGTAATAAAAAGGAACGAAAAAAATGAAAGTCAAAAAAATCTTTCTCCACTAATCCTTTCTTTTGAATAATTAATAAGCCTTTTTATTACAGAAATCAGATACCAGAAATAACAAATCTCAAAAAATGGGGTGAGCAGTGGGGCTTGAACCCACGACCCTCAGAGCCACAGTCTGATGCTCTACCAACTGAGCTATGCTCACCATAAATGGTGCGCCTATGAGGAGTCGAACCCCAAACCTTCAGATCCGTAGTCTGACGCTCTATCCAGTTGAGCTATAGGCGCTCATTAAATACCTGTCAAAAAGATACAGTTGGTAGTGTATCGTAAATTAACCTTTTTAACTATTTCTTTAATAAACCTTAATCATCTGTTACATAACAATGAAAAAAATTATGTACATTTTTCAAAAAATTAATTGAATAAAATAAAAAGATAATAATCATTTACTCAATAGTTCGAATGGGCTAATAAACTACAGATACCATTCATCCCAATAAAAAACCTTCTCCATTTTTTATCATAAATACTCCCTCTTTTACCAGAATCGATTTTACAAAATTATGCATAGAATGGAGAAGAACAGTCGCCTCTTCTAACGTTACACAAGCATCGACATGACCAGACATATAGGAATATTCTCGCACATTTGTTTTGACATGAACCAAGGTACAATCAAAGAGAAAATCACGCTGATCATTCATAATAATAGTAATTTTCATATCAACCCTTCACTCTTTCTCAAAACTATTTTGGAATAAGAACGGCACCCTTCATATAAAGAGAATCTTCCGAAACCCTATCAAATGCGCCATTCAAAAGCGCAGCACAACCTTTCACCGTATCTTCCATTTTCACATATTTTCCGGGAACTCCCGAAGAAAATTCAGCGGAAAAGAGCGGCTGCGTAAGAAATTTTTCTAATCTACGAGATCTATGGACTACCACTTTGTCCTCCTCGGACAGCTCATCGATTCCAAGAACTGCGATAACATCCTGTAGCTCTTTATATCGCTGCAACATCTTTCGCGCCCTCTGAGAAGTTTCATAATGTTCCTTCCCAACTGTTTCAATATTTAATCCCTTTGAGCTTGATAAAAGAGGATCAATCGCAGGATACAAACCTTTTTCAACCATTTTTCTCGAAAGTGTTGTTATGGCATCCAAATGACCAAATGTGGTTGACGTCGCTGGATCAGACATATCGTCAGCGGGAACATAAATAGCCTGAACAGAAGTTAAATTTCCACCGAGGCTATTCGCGATTCTCCCCTGAAATGAACCCATTTCAGTTGCGAGAGTTGGTTGATAACCAACAGCAGAAGGAGTTCTCCCCAACATAGCTGAGATTTCGCTTCCTGCCTGTACCAACCGAAATATATTATCGACAAGAAAAAGCACATTTTTTTTCATCACATCTCTAAAATATTCAGCGATAGTGAGCGCGGTAAGCGCAACACGAAAACGCGCACCGGGAACCTCACCCATCTGCCCATAAACAAGCACGGTTTTATCAAGCACATTAAATTTTTTCATATCGATCCAGAGATCATTCCCTTCACGAGTACGTTCTCCCACCCCTGCAAAAACAGTTACCCCACTATGTTCCTTTGCAATATTTCTTGTTAATTCGGTGATAAGAAGGGTTTTTCCCACTCCAGCACCACCAAGAAGACCGATAACAGTTCCCCACTCATAGGGACAAAAAAGATCTATTATTTTTATTCCGGTTTCTTGAATCACACGGCTCACATTTAAATCCATAAACAAAGGCTGCTCTCTATGTATCTCCCAAAATTCATTTGCCTCAAGGGGTTTCCCATCAATTGGCTCACCAAGCACATTAAGCATTCTACCCAGTACCGATTTTCCTACGGGAACTCGCAACGGAAACATACTTCTTATAACAGTATTGCCTCGTGAAACAGAAGAAGTAGCCTCGAGAGCGATGCAGCGAACAACACCATTATTCATATATTGTATAGTTTCGATAGATATCTCTTTCCCTTGCATTGTCTTTATCAAAAGAATCTCATGTATCGATGGCTCATCTCCTTCATAAAACAACACATCAATGACAGATCCAATAATCTTTATCACTGTTCCTTCATTCTTTTCACTCGTCCTCTGCGGAACAATAAAATGGTAAGTACTCATAAATAAAAATAGTAAATATTACGGTGTAGTATACACCTCTCAAAAAAAAGGGATTATTATCAAATAAAAAATTGATTAAAAAATATACCAATACTCATTAATAATCAATATTATTAATGAAATTTGCTAATATCATTCAAAATAAACTTTATTATCCAAATAATAATCCCATAAATAAAATTTTCACTATTACATAGCGTATAAAACAACAAAAAAGAAGAAATAAAAAAATTTTTTTAACAGGAACCGACAAAATCCACTACAGATAGAGTAATTAGATAGACGTAACCCTGTTTTCAAAAAATCTTTTTATATTTAAAAAATCAATAAAAGTATTTACATCCACAAAAGACTTGCATGGTTAAAAACCCCTCCATGATAATTACTTCTATCGCTTTTGATCGATTCGTTTAAAAGATTAGCAAGAAATTCCTTTTTTAAAAATTTACTTACTACTGCTAAAATAGGCCATCTCCACTGTGGATTTTTTTCCATTAAAGGCCCCATATTAAAAACATTATAGCCCGACCAAGCATGGCATGAGCCCACTGATACAGATGTCAGAAGTAATTTTTGTATAGTCGATATTGCTGCTCTTAGACACTTCGCACGAGAATTATGCGAGAGGCCTTGTTTTTTATTTTCTAAAAGATCAATTAGAGGTTTTTTAATCTTTCCTTCAGAAAAAAATAAAAGCCAATTTTGAGTCATCAGAATTCCAGCCCCTGCAACATATCTAAACAAACCATTGACTGATAAACCAGAAAATTGATTTCTATTTTGCACCGTAGATATCAAAAAATCAAAAAGGCAAGCTGTTCCAAATCCAATAGAAATACAAGAATTTTGAAATTTTTCAACGGCCCCTTGTAGTGCATTCTTTTTAGCTGGCGCCCCCCTCATATCGTTTTCATACTGCGCATCACCATAATAGCTTTGTACAATGCGTCTTCTTACGCAATCTGTTGGAAGATTACCATCGTCACTCTTTATTTTAGCAAATTCGCAGCCGGGACAAACCAAAAACGCTTTTTCTGCAACCCATCGCATAAACATCGATTCTGTAGTAAATAAAAGAGTTGCTGAAAAAGGATTTTTTGTAAAAAGTTGTCCATACTTAGTAGCTTCCAACTTCCCCAAAACAAAATCCCCCGATAGAAGAAAAGCTGCTTTTACAATAGCACTAACAGCCATATTTTTTACTACTGGTACTTTTTTGTCAAGAGCTGTAAATTCTTGAAGTTCATTTTCAGCTAATGCCCCATCTTTTCCAAGCATGTAGCGACCTCTACAATCTGTTAAAAATCCATTATAGATTATTTGCCACTCCCTCTCAATAGTGCTTTTAATTGTATTAAAAGGACTCGTAACAACTGTTAAAAACCCCTTGCAAATTTTTTTCAAAGGACTCCTCCCATTGCCACCACCATCTTTAGGCTTGTCAGAAGTGGAAAGATTGAGCTTGTTAATACGATCAATGGTATCAAAAGGATACTGTGGTTTAACTTTATTAGGCACATCTGCATCTTTCTGCGACGAACCGTACGATTCAAAAAAAAGAGTAAGAAGAAAGAAACTAAAAAAATAAAAAAAATTTTTCTTTTGCCACAAAATATACATAATAAGGCCCCTCACAACCATCGCGATTGTTAAAAAAAAGAGATAACTATCGTACAGCGTACAATAATCATTAAAAAAAAGCTACTATAACAATAATTTTTTTGCACACACACAAAATTTGAAAAATTATTCTTTACGCCGTTTTTAAAAATAAAAAATCAGGTTAATAAATAATAAGAAAAGGGGAAAATTAATCATATCAAAAATCTCAAAAAAGCACAAAAATAGAGGATTTAAGTGAATAGTTTTTTCTATATTCCCAACAAATTTTTTAACATTTAACCGCTCGTGATCCTCTTTCAATATTTACACCATCATCAAAAGGCTTGCGAGACCCATGGTCTCATTAGAATAATTTTTGCCGTATTCGATTAATCCTTTTAACCAATTATCAAGAGAAGATCCCTCCCCCGAAATTTTACTTATTACTGCAAAAATGGGCCATCTCCACTTTGAATGTCTTTCCATTAAATTTCCCATACCAAAAACATTATAACCCCGCGTTGCATTGCGTAAGCCCCCGCAGAAGGACATAGAAAGCAGCTCGTTCATACCCAGTATTACTCCATTTTCAAAAGCAGCAAAAAACGCTGCTGGTAAAGCAAGGGAGCAGACGTCCGCAGGCTGTTTTTTGCTAGAAATTTTCCACAACAAACATTCAATGTTAGACTTACAACATCCTTCAATAAAAAATAACAAACAATCGTGCGCAGTCACAGCTGCAAATTTTGTAACAGATCCATAAAAATCCTTGATTGATAAACCATAAAATTGATTTTTATGTTGTTTCATCGCACCTAGAGTATACGCAAGCCCCAGCGCCGAAAAAATAAGAGAATTTTGAAATGCTTGAAGCGCATCTTTTATTGCAGGCATTCTGTATCTTTGCTTATCGTCTTTTTGTTGCGCGTTAACCACCCCCTCTTCATTTTTAACATACATTTTTAAAAGAATCGATTCTATCGTCTCCTCATCCTTTTTTATGATCTCCGTTTGCTTTTCTTCGCCAGCCTTATCCTTTTCTTCGTCAACTGTATTATGCATGACATCTAATTTTTGATAATTTACTCTGGCAAAAGAATTACCAAGAAAAAAAACCAATTTTCTTGCAATATAATCTGTACAGACCGGTTCTATAAAAAATAAAAACGTCGATAAAATAGGATTTTTTTTACATAGTTTTCCATATTCAGTCCCTTTCAAAAATTCAAAACAGCTAGGTAACAAAAAAAATGAGCACGTAGCAACAGAGAGCGTGATAATACCGCTTAACAATGCTTTTTTACCAACTTGTTTTTCAAGAAAATCCGCGTCTATAGGTTTCTTAGAAATATACTCAATATTATTTTGAAAAAAAGAAACTTTCGCGCCTACTAATAATCCGTGGGGAATTATGTTAAAATGATTTTGAATTTTTTTAAAAAAAGAATCCCCCCTTTTTTTTAGCTGCAAATCGAAAATTTTATCAATATTATAAAAAAAATCAAAAGACTCCTCCTTTTCCTCCTTTTCCTCTTTCATCCCGTACGATTCAAAAAAAAGAGTAAGAAGAAAAAAACTAAAAAAATAAAAAAAATTTTTCTTTTGCCACATAATATACATAGTAAGATCCCTCACAACCATCGCGATTGTTAAAAAAAGGAGATAACTATCGTACAGTGTACAATAATCATTAAAAAAAAGCTACTGTAACAATAATTTTTTAATAAAAGATTAAAAAATTATAACAAACAGAGAAAGAACGTACCCGCATTTTTAATTAGTACGCTCACCACCTCCAGTATTAATAAAATTAAATGTTTGCTTGCTCTTCATTTTCTTCCTGGTCGCTGCTTATTCCGCTGTCTCGGTTACTTCTTTTACTTTTCTCGGCAATCAAACTACTTTTATTCATACCCGCTGTCATCCCGCCTTGATCCCCCCCCGCATGCGGTGTCATCATCTGCTGCTGAAGCGCCTGCTTACCATTTTCAAAATTATTCCCCTGATCTAATAAGCTAGACTCCCTATCTGATGATCCTCCTACTTTTAATTTTTTTTGAGAATTATTCCCTTTTTTTGGCACGATTATTTCTGTAAAAAAAGAGATGGCCAAAAGCCCCCTTGCATAATCTTTGATGCCGCCTGCATAAGCGTCTACAAGATTTTTTACAAAAGGATTCTCTTTACATAGAGGTAGAATAAGATGCAATAAAGAACCGCCCTGTAAAGAAACAGGTTTCTTCATAAAACGGTTAACACGGTTAACAATGAATTGAGCAAACTTCGCGCCACCATAAAGATCAAAGTCTTTCGTTGCAGTAATAAAGCAAGTCAAAAAAACAGAAAGAGGCTCGAAAAAAAAGGGGGGAATTATAAAATTACGAATATGTCTTTGGATCGACGATTTTTGGTCGATCTCACCCGCTTTATTTTCCCCTTTAACCTTGCCGAAATAAACTTTAACCTTAGAAATACCCTTTGTAATTGTTTTTTCCAACAAATTCGCGCCCTTCGAAAGTTCCTGATTAAATGCCGAATTAAATGCCGAAAAAAGATAGTGGATGCCTGTGTTGGCACCAATAATAAGAGACTCTTGCGGAGTCAAACAAACAGACCCTGCCTTTATACGATCCTTAAAAACTCCATACAAATGATTCAAAAAAAACAGTACGTTGATGGCGCCACCCATCCCCTTCGCAAAAACTTTTGTATAGTCCGCTTGAAGGCTTAATTTTTGCTCATCGCTATCGCAATTAGGACCACAATAATCAACAGTTTTCATTAAACAATAACAGTCATATCCACTAGGGGCAAAAAGCATCACCAAGCTCTCGCCTTTACCCATATTTTTAATAGGTAATTTAAATAGATCTCGCTCGCCCAGAGAGCAGCGCTGATCAAAAATGGATTTTCCTTCTCCATTCTGTACCCTTTTTTCAAATAAAGATTGTACAAAAAGAGATTGCGCTTTAAGAAAAAGGATAGGAACAATTTTTCCCAATCCAAAACTCAGGTGATGCATACCAGTTGCGGAAAAAGGATTCTTTGGATCAAGGAAAGCCAACAACCTTCTTTTTGCCCAATTATTTATGTGTTTTTGGAGAAGAAAAAGAGTAAAAGCGCTTCCGCCTAGATGAGCAAACTGGAAAAACGAGAGAAACTTTCGCTTTTTTTTTTCAAATTCTCCTTTATAACCAGGATTTACGAATGAACCTCGCTGCAAAAAAAGAAAGGGGGAATAGTCTGGCTTTTCTTTTCTGTTTTTAAAATCAATAAGGTATTGCTTTCTTTTATCCGCTAAAGATTGCAGTTTATTACTGGAAGAAGGATTACCATCATAATACTGAGATTGCATGATTTGAAGAACTTTTTGATTGGCACCACTCCCCTGACCGTCTTGATTAGTTTGCATGCTAAATAACAGATGTGATGAAAAAAAGAGGGAAAAAATAAAAGGAAGAAAAGTAAAAAAATTTTTATTCATTGATATACACAATAATTTTGGTAACAAAAGAACGCTCTTTCATTACGTGGAAGGACAAAAATCACAATGATTGTTCTATGCAAAAAAATATTTGTCAATAACTTTTACTATCCATTTTTTTAAAAAAAATATTTTAAGTAATTTTTATCTATACCACGCATATTATTTCTCTTGTGCAACAACCATTTGACTGCTACTATCTTCTAAAAAATTTCTTTTCAATTTTTTCCAAGGACCCCACCATGCTCACCAGCCAATCAACTATTGCAAAAAATATTTTTACCGAAAATGCTGCGAAGAAGATCCTCAAGCGCGATGAATCAATCGATCAACTTAAAATAGATAAGATAGAAAAATATCTCGCAAGGATAGTTGAAAAGGTTATCATCCCAGAGAGAGAACGATCCTCTATCGATATACCAACGCTACTTAACTCATTTTCATCAATGATTGATTCCATCGAATCGTCCACCGAAATCACCTCTCTTCTTTCTGCGATATTGACTCAATTTTTCGAAGATGATCCATGGTACAGCAAAATCGCCGCAACAATACTGATTGAATCATTGATAAAACGCCAAAGTAATCAGAGAATAAAGGATGATAAAACTTATGAATCAACATATCGCAACCTATTTTTGAATAGCATTGAAGAAGGGGTATATGCGGGTATTTTTTCAGAGCAATTTTTTGATTTTGATCTCTCTGAGCTTTCAAACACTCTTTGCATTCAACGAGATCTTAATTTTGAATATATGGGCATATTTTCGCTAATAAAACGCTATCTTGTAAAAATTAATGATAGCGTAATTGAATCCCCACAAGGATTTTTTATGCGCGTTGCAATGGGTCTCTCGATCAATGAAAAAGACAAAAATAGATGCGCAAAAGAATTTTACCAAATAATGTCAACCATGCGATATATTCCCTCAACACCAACACTTTGTAACGCTGGACTTATCCGCCCTCAATTAAGTTCCTGTTTTGTAAACAGTGTTGATGATGATCTAAACAGCATTTTTTCGATTTATACGCAGAACGCAAAGCTAGCTAAATGGGCTGGTGGCATAGGAACCTCATGGAGTAAAATTCGATCATCAGGATCAATGATAAAAAGTATTCAAGCAACAAGCTGCGGATTAATTCCTTATCTAAAAATCGCCGATGATATTGTGGGAACAATAACCAAATCTGGTATTCGAAGAGGAGGAATATGTGCCTATATTGAGGTATGGCATTTTGAAATTGAAGAATTTATTGAGCTACGGAAAGCCACGGGCGACGCGAGAAGAAGAACACATGAAATGAGTACTGCTCTATGGGTTTGTGATCTTTTTTTTCAAAGAGTAAAGGAAGGGAAAGAGTGGACACTTTTTTCACCAAGTGAAGTTCCAGATCTTGCCGATTGTTATGGAAAACAGTTCGTTGAGCGTTATGAAAAATACGAAAAAATGGCAGAGGAAAAAAAGATATACCTTTATAAAAAAATAGCTGCGGATCTTTTATGGAAAAAAATTTTAACTCGAGTTTTTGAATCAGGCCATCCATGGATCACCTTTAAGGACCCCTGCAACATACGATCACCCCAAGATCATTGTGGAATGATTTACTCATCAAATCTTTGCACTGAAATAGTACTCAACACCTCAACAACAGAGACTGCCGTTTGTAATCTTGGATCTATAAATCTTGCAAATCACTGCACAGCAGAAAAAATTAATTGGGATGCAATAAAAGAAACAGTACGAACAGCCGTGCAAATGCTAGATAACATTATTGATACTAACTTTTATCCTATTATTGAGGCAGAAAAAACAAATAAAAAGCATCGCCCAATAGGATTAGGAATCGCTGGATTACAGGATCTCCTCTTCATGCTTGCTATCCCATTTGAATCAGATGAAGCGGAGGAGATTAACGACGCATTGATGGAATATATCTCTTTTTGCGCAATTGAAAAATCCGCTGACCTCGCAAAAGAGCGTGGAAAATATGAAAGCTTTGAAGGATCAAAGTGGGAAAAAGGAATTTTTCCTCTCGATACAATAGATCTTTTGGAAAAAGAAAGGGGGAGTAAAGTTCAGGTTTTAAGAAAAAGCAGGCTTGCATGGGATGGATTAAAAGAGAGGGTTAAAGAAGAGGGACTACGTAACTCAAACCTTCTCGCGATTGCGCCAACCGCAACAATATCAACAATCACAGGGGTGTTCCCATCGATTGAGCCGATCTATAAAAATATGTATGCAAAGGCGAATACAAGCGGTGAATTTACCGTGATTAACCGGTATCTTGTCAAGGATTTAAAAAGAATCGGGTTATGGAATAAAAGAATGCGAGATCTTATAAAATTTTATGATGGATCAATTCAGAAGATCACTGAGATACCAGAAAAGATTAGAATGTTATATAAAACAGCCTTTGAAATATCGCCCTTCACATTGATGGATTTGGCTTCTTTACGAGCAAAATGGATAGATCAAAGCCAATCATTAAACATATTTTTTAACAGCACCTCTGGGAAAATGCTATCAGAATTGTATGAATATGCCTTTAACAAAGGCATAAAAACAACTTACTATGTCAAGACGCTTGGAAGTTCTCAAATTGAAAAAGCAACCCTTGATGCAAAAACCTACGGATTTACTCAAAAAAGAAGTAAGGATGACCATTTTACAGAAGAAAAGAGATGCTCTGTGGACAGCGATGGATCCTGTGAATCCTGTCAATAAAAATTATAAAAACTAATTCAATGATTAACCTTTTGCTACACTCATAGGGAAACTATCCATTACATTGTTGGTGATATTGTTGAAAAAATTTTTATTATTTGGTGCATTGCTCTTCTTGGCATTGTCGGGAAGAGATGTTATTTTTACCGTTGAAAAAAGGGTTATCGAAAATGATTGTCTCACCGTAACACTTGCTTACCGCAACGCAAAATTTGCAATAGCAACACAGACGCTACGCGTGATCGTTGAACCTGATAATGTTGATGCAGCAATCTCTTTTGACCCTATCCCCAATCAGCTTCTTACTAGTTCACAGAAAAACATCTTTTTTATTCGTAACAGTGGAATGGTTATTTGCACATTGCCTGCCGATACCGTGGCAAAAAAATTTAAGGTGCGTTATGCACTTCTTGACCTTTTGTATGGAGAAATTGGAAAGGAGAAAGAGGTCGTAGCAGAGGAACTTAAGAGGGGGAATCCCGCACTATATGACAAAAAAAATGAAGAGGGTCATAACGATTACCCTTCTGAAAAAAAAGGAAAATCACTATTAAAAATAATAAAAGATTTTATCGCATCCCCGCTCGATATTATTAATTTAACAAAAAACAATCTAATTTTTCTCACGATAATACTTTTACTTTTAGGTATTCTCATGGGCCTCACGCCCTGCATTTATCCAATGATTCCGATTACTCTTGGCATCATTGGTATAGGAAAAGAAAGTCCTTTTTATCAAAAAATTACAAAAATTGCTTTCTATGCCTTGGGGGTTGCCATAACCTTTTCTTTACTTGGTCTCGCTGCCGCATCGGGCGGAATGGTGATAGGGGGATTGTTTTCACACTGGATTTTTTCTGTCGGCGTTGGCGTATTGCTCATCTTGTTCGGGTTAATACAGATGGGAGTAATTGCTATAAATATTTTTCCACAGATTTCTGTGCCTGCTCCATTTGTTAAACGGCTCGGTTTTTTTGCACCCTTCTTTTTTGGGATGCTTTCGGGAACAATAACCTGCCCCTGCGTCTCTCCAGGTCTAGCAGCTCTTTTGACTCTTATTGCAGAGTGGAAAGAATATTTTTTAGGATGGTATATGCTATTCATATTTGGCATTGGTCTTTCGCTCCCTCTCTTTATCATTGGTGTTTTTGGACATTTGGCTTCAAGCATAATGCCACGATCTGGAATCTGGATGGATAGAGTAAAAATTTTCATTGGACTTTGTGTCATTGTAGTTGGTTTATTCTTCATCTTCCAAGGATCAAAAGTATTTTTTGAAAAAAAGGAGCGCAAGAAGGAATTATTCTGTAAAATAGAAAACAGCAGTGAATATGAAAAATTACTTTTAACTGCGATTAAAGAAAATAAAAATCTTTTTATCTTATTTAGTGCGCCATGGTGTTCAGCCTGTCAATCAATTAAAAAAAAATTGAAAAAGGATCTTACATGGATAGAAAATATGAAAAAAATTTATATTCTTCTTTCAATTAATATTGATGAAAAAAATGATTTTGTAGAAGGATTAATAAAAGAATACGGAATCGTGGGAGTGCCAACCTTTATCACATTAAAAAATGATGGCAAAATTATTATGAAATGCGGAAGCGATATTGAAAGTAAGAGAGATCTACTTTTACATCCAACCGTATAGTCCTCTATTACAAAAATTCTTCCGACTCCCAACATTCATTTTCTTTTTTAATTTTTAAATAATTTCCTGTAAAATACCAGCCATTTTTTATACTCTTAACTTGAGATAGAGATAAATTCTTTTCGATAAAAAAACGATCGACCAACTGCCCATTTTCTTCCTTGCGCTTTGGCATCGATGGAATAAAAAATTTTCCTCCTTCGGTTTTTATCGCGGATCTAATATGCTCAATATAAAAAATAATACATTGCTTTTTCCCCCCTAAAATACCAATACATTCATCATTTTGGTAGGTTATATGAGAAGAGAACGTTAAGCTCTGATTCTCCTTCTTTTGTTTAAAAATAACATCAAAAAAAATAGGAATATTCTCTTCTCCGATTGTAAATTTTCTTTTAAGCGGCGCTGTAACTGATGAAATAAAACAAGGAAAATCTTTACAATCATCAAGCTTTTTTGATAATTTTTGTCTTTCTTCTTCATTAGGCCCACGAAGACCATTATTTTCAAGACAGTAACTCACTGCGCCCCCTGGTTGCAGATATTTTTCAAAAAATGCCTTAAAATTCATTTTTTTTATTTCTTCCTCTATTAATCGTATACTTTCCTTAACCTGATCACGATTCATATTTACCAGAGCTATCCCACAATCAATCAATGGAATTATTTCACTTTTTTTATTTTTATTGTCAATTTGAGAAAGAATGTACGTTGTTTTTTGCGGACAAAAATCTTCTATTATTAATTGCTTTGTAGTAGGATTAAATGAATATTTTTCAACGCGATGCGATTCAAATCTTAGAGCAAATGTTGATTCCTTGAACGTATCTTCAAATAAAAGTAATGTTGCTGGCTCATAGGCAATGGTAAGGGCGCGAGCTCCTCCTTGAGCAAAGGTCCTTTTTTCTCCAAGAAAACAAAAATCAAGATACTTGTCATGCAAATTAAAAAATACATCGGGAATATATTGTATAAAAAATTCCATGGTCATGGAATTTAACAGTAATCTTAGTTTATTAATCATTTCATTCGCATTATTTATTTTATTTTGGTCTAAAGAGAGAAATGTGATCAATTGATCGCTGTTTGTTGTTTGTACATCAAAACGTATACCAAATACTACAAGTTCTGATTTTGTATAGGAGAGTAGCGCTGCTGCGCCAAGAAAAATTTTTTCCATTTCATTTATCTCTTTCTCTTTAGCGAATATCGCTCGAAATAGAATGGGACGAATCTGACATCCTTCATCAGTTACCAATGGATCAATTAATCCAATCATATTTCCAAAATTTTTCTCTTCTTTTTTTTCCTCTTCTTTTTTATAGACAGAAAAAATTTTTTCACCAAGGAGCTTCAAAATATGATAAAATGATTTAGATTCATAATTATTTTTTTTATTTTTTTTATTTTTTTTTGCGCGGCCCTTTGTTTTCTCAAAAATTTTTAGAAATTTTAATTCTCCATTTTCACAAGATTCTGTTTCAAGAAAAGTATCGTGAAAATATTTAATTGCACAATTATAATCATTTTGATGTTCTGTTGCATATTCTTCCCTTTTTGTTTTAATACATTCCTCGTTCTTTTTTTCTTTAAAAATCGTTTCATTAGGTTTTTTTTTAATATCTTTTGCTGCATGTAAAATATATAACGTAGAAAAAAAATCATAAAAATAGGTACAAAAATTATACAAAGCAGGCTCTACTCCTATCAAAGGAAAGATAAAATCATTGATAATTTTTAATTTACAGGATGACAGCGAAAAATAAAATTTATCCATGAAAGTACTAAGACCTATCAAATGTTTCTTATAAAAATTATCAGAAAAATCATCATATCCCTTTACAAGTTTACTTATCCCCTGTAAAGCAAAACTATAGCCATTTTCTATACGTATTTGATTTGTCTTTTCTGTTATTTTTTTTGATCCAAAAAATAAAAAGCCGTATAAAATACCCTTGCACAGAATATTTTTCCAATTTTTAACCTTGTTTTTATTATACAAGTGGGCTATTTCATAAAAAGAAAAAGTGGTATCAAAAAAATCTCCAAAAATTCTTTCAAACGCGATTAGCCCTTCACCTACTCCACTTAGATCATCTTTGGTGACATCGCTATAACCAATTTTTAAAAGAATTTTATTGCTAACATCAATAATCGTCTTATTTGCAATAATATTTATACTTGATTGCAAAGGATACGCAAGATAAATAAATCTATTCTTTAAATTTTTCTGTAAAAAAATTGCGGTAATAGAGTTAACATATTTTTTTAAAAAAAATATACCAAATGATGGCAGAAGATTTAAAAAAAATGTTTTAGTGAAGCTTTCATTAAAATTATTCATGCAAGAGAATGTATATATCGGAGTGATTGTTTTATCTCCCTGAACAAATTTAGCGTACATGGCAACAAGGGGTTTTTTGTCACGCAAACCGGAACAATTTTCTGAAATTGGATAAAAAATTACCAGTAAAAAAAGTAATTTTTCTTTAATTTTTATTATAATCATCGGAATAATATCCATGTAATAAAAACAACATATAAATTTGCAGCAATTTTTTCTAATTTTTTATGCAAAAAATATAAATAAAAGAAACATTATCCGCTTAGATGAAAAAAAATATCAGATGAAAAAATGATTCTTATAGAAAAAAGCAAATATAAAGAATTAAATAAAATAATTAATGGCAACGCCAAATATGAAAAATATGATGATGATGATGATGATGATGATTATGTTTAACAAAAAAAGTTACCGTAAAAATAAAAAAGGGAAAAAATGAGAATAAAAAAAGCACCGCTACAACAGCGAAAATAACTATCACTACGGCCCCCATAAAAAAATAAATAACAAACTGATTTTTATAATTTTATCATTTTTACTATCTCTGTCAAGGCCCTTCCATTTTACTATATATTTTTAAAAAAGGTATACGTTAAAATATGCCACTTATACTCTTTCATGATCAATCTTTTTGTTCACCGATAATCGCTAGCAATCTATTATATTTCTCAACCCTCTCTGATCGAGAAAGCCCTCCAATTTTTATGTAACTCGCTCCAATGGCTACAGCAATGTCAACTATAGAAGTATCACAAGTTTCTCCTGATCGATGTGATGCAACTGTCACTAGACCAAATTTTACTGCCGCTTTTGCCACATCAAAGGTTTCTGTAATTGTCCCTCTTTGATTCGGCTTCACTATGAGTGCGTTTGCCGCATTGCTCTCAACTGCACGCTGCAATCGATCCCGATTTGTTGCGATAAGATCATCACCAACAAATAGTTCAGTGTAAAGATTGTTTTTTTTAAAATAGCTCCAACCAATCCAATCATCTTCTGCCATACCATCCTCAATGGAAAAAATTTTATATTTTTTCGCAAGATTAATCAGATAATTTGCCCAATCAGAACTTTGGTATTTCACCCCTTGATAGGGCTCATACATCCCATTTTTATAAAAAGTACTACTTGCTACATCAATGGCATAGGATATCCCATTTACAGCCGAACTATTCTTACAATAATCCAAAAAATTAAATATCTCTTCCTCTTTTCCTAGAGGAGCAGAAAAACCCCCCTCATCTCCTGTTGCGCTATTCAATCCTTTTTTCAAAAGTTCCTTTTTAATCTGTTGCCAAAAACAATACGCAGAAGAAAGATATCCTTCTAAGGAAAAAGGAATATCAAGTGTGATCATAAACTCCTGAAAAGCGGAGCTTCCATCATTATGCATTCCTCCATTAATACAATTTATCATCGGTCTTGGAATTGCTGCAATCGTAGAAAAATAGGAAGCTAGATATTCCCAAAGCGGCATTTTTTTTGCAACAGCAGCTGCTTTTGCAACAGCCAAAGAAAGACCTAAAGTGGCATTTGATCCATAATTTTTTTTCTCCTCCCCACCAATGGAGCATAAGAGCGAGTCAATATCAGTTTGATCAAAAATAGAGAGCCCGAGTAACCTGGGAGCAAATTTTTCATTCAGGCCCTTCAATGCCTTCAAAACACCCTTTCCCGCGAATCTCTTTAAATCATCATCCCGAAGCTCCACCGCTTCGTATAATCCTTTAGAGGCGCCGGAAGGAACAGAGGCTGTGACCTGAATATCTCCCGAAGTGATAAGGATAACTTCGATTGTTGGAGAGAAACGGGAATCAAAGATCTCCCTCGCTTTTATTTCTTTTATAGTGTGGGGGTGCAAAGAATGAAGATCTCGCATTTTTTTATCCAATAACCTCATTATTTTTGACTGTTTTTTCCCATCTCTTTCCCATTACCAAAGCAAGCACGGTCCAAGAAATAATTATGCAAACAAAGAAAATAGTTTGGAATGAATTAACAAAATGAAGAGGAATATATTGTATTAATTTATTATAACTTGAGCCCACCGCTTTTGATAAACGTGATCCAAAACTATCGATCCAAGATTTTGTCTGAAATTTAATCTGATTTGTAGTAGGAATATAAAGTGCCTCTCGAAGCGGATAAGAAAATGCATAATTAATTGCCTGAATAAACACATAGGTAAAGACAATAAAACTAGATTGCTGATAAATGAGAGAAAAAAGTATTGCGCCGCCCGTTGCAAGAGGAATAACCAACAGTGAAATTTTTTCTCCCAAAAATCTAACTAATGGCGTTGTTCCACAGATAACAAGAATAAACCCTATGATATGTGCAAAAAGTATGTTTTTGTAAAGAAATGCAGAAAAATCGGTAATCGAAGTTGATTCCTTAAGTCCTATACCAAGACGCATATAATTAAATATAACATTGACAATCTCCCAAAAAAAGATCATACCAAAGATACCGAGAGTATATGGGTATTTAAAAAGATTATAAAATCCTTCAACAAATCCCTGCTTTTTTTTCCCCTCCTCCTCTTTTTCCTGTTGATGCACGGGAGAATAACCATACAAAAGATTTTTTGGAACAATATTTATCAAAAATCCTATCATGAAGGGAACAGCAAGTATAAGCACAGATGCAATCGCCAGCAAAATAACATAAAAATCTTCTTGCGCAAGTGATCGTGTCCATTCAAAAGTACGGCTCATGAATAACCAAGCTAAAAATGCAGAGAACATCCCCCCTATCTTTGAAGCAATAGTCACGATCATATATTTTGTTTTCACCTCCTCAGGCTTTGACATTGAATTAAAGAAGGCCCATAAAACGCTCACAAAAAATGGATTAATAGAATCCATAAAAAGATAATAAATCCATCCAAAAATTCTATGCGATGAAGCGACACTGTTAGATAATCCAATCTGTTCATCCGCAACCGCATACGCACAGATCAATCCACCTAACCCATAAAATATAGAATAAATAATAAGAAGCCAATGCTTTGCACATCTACTCGCAATGAAAGAATAAATGAATATGAGAGGTATCATGATAAGATAGGAAATATTTTTTGCGTCCGGAATATATTTTTGTCCAACAATAAGTATAAAAACAGAATCTTTTAATTCTTTGAGAAGGGTGTAGCAAAAAAATGCAATAAAAAAAGTGAATGAAATAATTGTCGTTTTTATAAAATCTTTTTTGTCACTCATAAAATACAGAAACTTATATCCGGTTGTATTTGTTGAATGATTCATCCTTATATCCCCAATTAAAAAATAATAACAAACAAAAATGGGAGCTGTTTTCGCGTTAAAACAACTCCCACTACATTTTTTTCTGTCAACTCTCTTTAACAGACAACTTTTTCATGTTTTACCGCATCATCATAACGACGCGCTAAATATAATGATATAAAGAACCATATAAAACAAAGACTGAGCGTTGATCCCAAACTTATAAGAGGAAAAATTAATGGAAAACGTGCCTTCATAGCATTTATAAGCGATCCAGCGGCCTTAGAGGTTCGCGATCCAAACATTTCCACAAATGCCTTCGATTTATACTTTGCATCCTTGCTCGTTGGTATATACAACTGTTCTTTCGAAGGTTGATAAAGGGCATAATTGATTCCTTTTGCGATAACTACTGCAACCGCTGCAATCGTTAAACTTTTTGCTCCAACAAGTAATAATCCAACAACTCCAAGAAGAACTGGGAGAACAACAAGACTCACCGACAATCCTAATTTTTGTGTAATCTTTCCTATCCCAAATATGTAAGAAACGATCGCTAACAATGCTGTCCACTCACCCATCCATCCAACCCACTCATTAAATATCTGAGTCTTTAATGCGCCAACCTCATGCAATGGAACCACATCTGCAGAAACCTGACGCGCTACCTCTTCTCCAACCATCGCTTTAAACCTGAAATCAAAGAGGGTTGTTACAATTTCATAGATCATTATTGAGAAAAAAATACCAAGAAGATATGGTTGCGAAAAAACCAGCCTGAATCCCTCAAAAAATCCAATTTTCCCCTTTTTATTTTCTTTTTCACCCTTTTCGCTGCCTCGATACGACTTAAGTTGATTCTGCGGTATCACATGCATAAAAATAAAAATCATAATAGGTATCATAAAAATAACTGCAGAACATATGAGCAAAGTACTTGTAATAGAATAATGCCCAAATCTTCCCGCATTTACCGCGGATCCAAAAAGAGCACCGAATTGTGCAGCAAAAGAAAGGAATGGAAACCAACGTTTCGCAACCTCTGGCTCAGTTGTATCAGCAGCGAATGTCCAAAAAAGAACAACCATAATTGAGCCGAAGCTTTCAACAAATACGTAGTATGCCCAGCCAAGCATTCTCCAAGGGCTTGCGTCAACATTATCTATTCCATAGGATTTATTCGAAAGCAATAGGGTAAATATGAGTGCCCCAATAGAATAAAGAACAGAGAGCGCGTAAAAAATTCTGTGTCTAGGAAATTTATCGACAAGAAAACCATAAAATGAGGTGAGCGGAATAATGAATAACATGGATACCCATTTTGCCCAGGGTTGAAAATCATATCCTACTATTGTATTGAACACTCCATCCTTTGAAGTTCTTAAAAACCAATATATTCCTATGGTAAATATAAAAATGAATGCGAGGAAGGTGAACTTTTTTATTTCATCCTTAGATATAGATTGAAAAGAATTTAACATTTTTTTCAATAAATTGCTTAACATATATGCTCCATCAACAATTAAAGTATAAATAGCTACTTTAAAAAATAAATTTAAACACTTCACAGTATAAAACAAATTTTATTTATACAAAAATTTTTACATTGCTAATTTTTTTTAAAAAAAATAATTATAAAGATTAGACTATTTATTTTTATTGAACAATGATACACTGATGGTGTTTATATCATATAGTAAAAATGGGATCCTTTTCATCGTTATGTCATCTATTCTCCCTTTTGTACCTGGTATACCACTCCTAGTACTTAAAAATGTAGTTATTTTTCCACAAAATGTAGTTCCAGTAGTTGTTGGTCGCTTTGAGTCAATTAAAGCAATCGAAGAATCAGTACTACGCTCTGAAGGGAAGGAAATATGCATCGGAACACAAAAAAAAATTGATGGCGAAGAGATAAATGTTGAAAACATATATTTAACAGGAATTAGTGGAAGCATTCTTCAGATTGTTCGCATGCAAAAGGGCGCTTTTAAGATTCTTATTGAAGGGAAAAAACGCGTACTTTTTTCATCCATAGAAAAAACAAAAGATTTTTTTTCTGTAAACACCGTTGATCTTATAACAACCACCGAGGAGAGCGACATAGACTTTGAAGCAATTTGGAGAAATTTTAACAGTGTCTATAGCTCTTATGCGAAGTATAATGCAAAATTATCTGACCATTATGCACTTATTGCCTCCCTTAATAAAAGTGAAATTGAAGTATTCATAGATGCTTTAGCCGGAGCCATTTCTCTAAAAATTCCAGAAAAAATTGAAATGCTTCAGGAATTATCGCTTCTTCGAAGAATTATGTTGATGATAAAGTATCTTAAAAAAGAGATTGAAATAGCACAGGCAGAAGAAAAAATACGTGCGGCAGTACAGGAGCAAATTTTAACCTCTCAGCGTGAATACTATCTCAATGAACAACTTAAAGCGATTCAAAAAGAATTGAAAAAAGATGGGGACGAAGATGAGGAGTATCGAAAAAAATTAAAAACAATAAAGCTCCCCCCCGAAGTAAAAGAGAAGGTAGAGAGAGAAATCGGAAGAGTAGATGGCATGTCACTGCATTCTCCTGAAGCTGCAGTGAGCAGAAATTATATTGATTGGATTTTTATGTTGCCATGGGGATCGATGAGCAAAGATCGACTCAGCATACAAACAGCAGAAGAGATTTTAAACAGAAATCATTCTGGATTATTAAAGGTTAAGGAAAGAATACTAGAGCTCATAGCCGCACAAAAATATTCAAAAAATAAAAAAAGAACACCGGTCATCTGTTTAGTAGGTCCACCTGGAGTAGGAAAAACATCTCTGGGAAAATCTATTGCGGAGAGTCTCAATAGAGAATTTGTACGAATATCTCTTGGTGGAGTGAGAGACGAAGCGGAAATACGAGGGCACAGACGAACCTATGTTGCAGCAACTCCCGGAAAGATTATTCAGGGAATGAAGAAAGCAAAGACTATAAATCCAGTATTTTTACTTGATGAAGTTGATAAAATTGCACGTGATTTTCATGGTGACCCTAGTGCCGCACTCTTAGAGGTACTGGATCCAGAACTTAACAAAGAATTCTCTGATTCGTTTATCGATGCTTCATACGATTTATCCAATGTGTTATTCATTTTAACCGCTAACACGGTGGATACGATTCAACCACCCCTTTTAGATAGGATGGAATTAATTTACCTTTCCGGCTATACAAAGAATGAAAAAATTGATATCGCAGAAAGATTTATTATTCCAAAACAACTTGAAGAACATTCGATAAAAGATAATGAGATAAGTATCGATAAATCGGCGGTTGAACTTCTCATCAATGAGTACACAAGAGAAGCAGGAGTACGACAACTTGAGCGATACATTATACGATCAATACGAAAAGGAATCAAAGAGTTACTTCAAGTAAAGGAAAAAGAGAAAAGAAAACCTATAAAAATAGAAACTTCATATATTTACCGATTTTTTAAAACACCTCCATTCAAAAATAACAGATTACAGGAAAGACCTTCTGACCGATCCGGTGTTGCAGTTGGACTGGCTTGGACTGAATTTGGCGGAGATGTATTAGATGTGGAAGTGGCTCTTTCCTCAGGAAAAGGGAACATAACTCTTACTGGACAACTTGGTGACGTGATGCAAGAATCTGCGCAAGCAGCGTACACCTATCTAAAAACAAATAGAGAAAAATTTGGAATTCCAAAGAATAAAATTGCTCAATGGGATGTTCACATCCATGTTCCCGAAGGAGCGACTCCAAAGGATGGACCTTCTGCAGGAATAACTCTTGGAACAGCATTAATTTCTGCATTTTGTGATATTCCTGTAAAAAAAAATCTTGCAATGACTGGCGAGATTACACTACAAGGAAATGTACTTGGTATTGGAGGAATAAAGGAAAAGATTCTCGCGGCGGTTTCCTATGGATATACTACAATTCTCCTACCAAAAGAAAATGAAGAAATCTGTAAGGAGGTCCTTGAGGAGCTTGGAGAGGATTTTTCCGCAACAGTACTATATTGTGATAAAATGGATCAGGTGCTTTCCATCGCGCTTGAAAGAGACCCGGTAAACACTAATAAAAAATTACAAAATAAGAGGAATGAGAAAAGAAAAAAAAGGGTAAGAATTATAGAAAGGCCTATTAACAAATCGGCTTCATAAATTTCTTAAATGATTATTATACCTATTAATACAACTTCATTACGATGAAGAGGGGAGACAAAAAATGAAAAAATTAGACCTATTTTTTTTAGTGGTAGCAGCGGTTTCGCTATCCATGGGACTATGCTGGATTTGCAAGAAAAAAAAATGTAGCGAGCAAGAATGTAAAAATGATAGAAATAATAACAAAAAAAATATCGTTGACTTAGAGGAAACAGCAGAGGAAAACGATCAATCAACCGACAGCAAAATAAATTTTGACGTTATAGATTCAAAAATTACGGAAGAAGCGGATAAATAAGTAAAAAACATCATCTGATAAACCCGGAGAGGGATGGAGAAAAAATTTTGCTCATCACACCTGTGATGAAAAATTTACCCGTAAAAAGGTTTGGCAGTCATCGCTGTTGAGTATATTTGCATAATTTTTCAAAATATTTGCATATCCATCTACCCAAATATCTTGCTTTAACTCATTATTAATTTGCGCCCTTTTAAAGCTTCTGATTTTTTCTGATAATCTTATTGGGGAGAAATCACATAAATTAGAATCTTTACATAGAGGATGTAATATTTTATCAAGGGTCACTGATGGGAAAAAAGCATCATTATACCCTTTATAAATAACCGTTGATACATGATTTTCTGCATTGAATGTATCAGCTGCTTCTTTAGATATACAAAAAAGTATTCCAAATTCTTTTTTTTCAAAAAAGAATTTCTGAAAAGAGTTATTTGAAAAAAATTTTGTTAAAACAAATGATCCAATCTGCCGCACTTTAGCAAAAAATTTTCCCAAAAAGGAGGCGGTAAAAAAATAATTTAAAACAGAAATATTTTTTAAATCAAAATTTTTCCCAAAATCACAAGTTGTATAGATAACATCAATACTATCAATTGTTCCGCTTGAAGATAAATATTTTGATAATTTTTTCTCCGCGACAGAATTTTTTGGAATATAAAAAGTAAAAGAATTTTTACTATCAAACGCTTTTCTAGCACGAAAGGCATTTTGTACAATACCATAAGCATGAGAGACATTTTTTTTGTCTTTCATCTTATCGCCCACCAATCTACCGTAGCCATTTAAACCACCCACTCCCGCTCGTTCTGCATTTAAAAAATATGATTCACCACTCGTCATCAACTGATAATCATATTGCATCACATCTAAACGAGATAAAAATAAAGGCAATCCATCTTTTACAGCTGGATTCTTCCGAAAGGCTATGGGCTTTTCTTTTGAATAATCAGCTTGACATTTTGGATTTTTCACTTCTATAAAAACGCCATCTTGTCGTTGTCCTTGCCTCGACTGAAAATAGCTTCCACCAAATTGTTCTGCTATCAATTCTTTAAACTGCGATAGATCGCAGTTTTTGACTAATAAAGCATTCTCTTCTACTAACATGCCCTGAAGGGCCTCACCAATTTCTTTTAAAGTGAACTGCCTGTAAGCATTCAAGGTATCTAAGCCAGATTGCACATCTTTATCACTAATTGTTTCTACAATAGTATCTTTTAAAACCTTTACCTGTCTTGCTGCTCTCTCGGCTATAATACGATTTATCCAATCTCTTCCTGTTTTCAAGATTCCCCAGATGCTCCACATGCAAAAAATTCCGGCAAACCCTAATTTCCAATAATTTGGTCCGTTATCCCAATAGCAAATGCGATTGCCCTTCAACACCGTCCATCGGGCCTTTGGAGTTGTATAGTCGACAAACCAGCGACTTAAACGGTCGAATTTTTGCGGGAATACCCTTTTTGATATAAAGAATAATGTACCCGTGAAAGAAATTGTTATCAAATCATCAAGAATAGCGCTCAAAAGAACTGCTTGCTTAATACTGCGATTAAAATTTTCAAATTTTTCTTTGTTTTTATTT
>Ga0268298_10000149_pt1 | contig 86283 bp, 66 predicted proteins | sample WWTPWeurt_MetaG_FD_194462 | JGI IMG/M metagenome (GOLD analysis project Ga0268298, IMG submission 194462) | Activated sludge microbial communities from WWTP in Nijmegen, Gelderland, Netherland - WWTP Weurt | ecosystem: Engineered > WWTP > Aerobic digester > Activated sludge | place...
ACTTGATATTCGTAGGCCACCGTCGGATGGGCCGCCGTGTCCCCCGGGCCCACCACCTTCGTGGTTCGGCCGAAGGTGTCGTAGACGAATTGCGTGGTCTGGCCGTTGGCGTCGGTCTTGCTTAGCATCCGGCCGGTGTCCGGGTTGTACGTCATCGTTTCATAAAAGTTAAAGGAACCCACCCCCTGCGTGACCTTCACCGGGAAAAGATTATAAACGGGGTCGTACTCGTAGCGAACGTGGTTCCCCTCGGCCCCGTTGGTGGCGTTCCACTTCGCGTCGTATTCGTCCGTCAAGTTCCCATGGGCGTCATAGGCCTTTGTCAGCACGACGTTCGCCCCGCCGGACAACCACGCCTCGGCGCGCGTGGGGCGGCCTTTCGTGGGGCTCTGGGTCCACAGCGCGTTGCCGTCGTAGTTCGTCCAATTCTCCGACACGGTGTTTCCCAGGCTGTCCAACACCTTCGTGTGGGCGGGCAAACCCAGAATGTTCAGCGCCGTGTTGTGGACATACTCGATGGTTGTCTCCGTTTCGTCGCCGCTCACGGACACATCCCCCAGGGCGGTTTGTTTGGTGACGTTTCCATAGGCGTCATATTCAAATTGGGCGGAGGTGATTTTCGATCCCAAGACGCTGTTTACTTGCGAAAGATGGGGGAAATACACCCCGGGGTAGGGCTGGGCCACGCCGTAAATGTTCGTGGTTTTCGTCAACAGGTTTCCGACGGCGTCGTAGGCCGCCTGTTCCTCGATGCGGCCTTTAAGAACATTGACGTCATTGACAGCGCCTTCAGTCTGGTGGAATTTTGTCGTCGCATAATGGCCATCGGCGTCAATGACGCGGGCTTCCCGAAAGCCAAGGAACTCCCGCTTGTCCCAGGGGGATTTATCAAAAAACCCGCCGTCAAAAGCGTAAGTCGTCCGGACGGATCCGCCCAAACCGTCCTTTGAAACGATGGAACGCACGACGCGGACGGGTTTTGCCAAATTATTGGCCGTTTCCGACACATAAGATTTGTACTCAACTTCCAGAACCTCGCCCAAAGGGCTACGTATTTCTCGAAGCTCACTGGGCCTTCCGCTTGGCATTAACTCCAGCAATATTTTTCCACCGTCCCAATTTGAAAAAATAAAATCTGTTAAACCATCAGCATTGAAATCCCCGGTGGCGAGGGTTCTTTTATTTGAAACAGGGGAGTTCCGAGTTGAATATTTAATTTCATATCCATTGCTAACGCCGATCCACGTAAATCCGAATTCGTCCCTGAAACCAAGGTCTGTCAATCCATCCCCGTTAAAATCATCAGCTGTCATTCCAATATTTGGAAAACTCCCCAATGATGGATTGCTGCTCCACAGTCGTATTTCGAATGTATTTCCTCGGCTCAAGCCAATCCACGTGTTCCCATCCCGGTAGTAGTAAACATCCGTCAATCCATCCCCGTTGAAATCCCCCGTTCCGAAAGAAACACCCGGGACAAAATCGGCAAACGGCAAATTTGGCATAGCCCACTCAACATATTCAAGATGATCGCCCTTGTTCAGACCCACTCTCCAAGGTTTTGGGTAAGTTGCGTTAAGTCCATACCACCATACGAGAGTATCGCCCAGTCCGTCCCCATTGAAATCGCCGGACCTCCAATGATGGGTACCAACGGAAGTTTCAATCACTTTCCCACTAACGGATCTGTAATCAAATCGAGTTCCTGTGTTGAGACCCACCATTGTTGCGTTAAGACTTGTTGAATAGAATGCTGGCTCTACCAACCCATCCCCATTGAAATCTAAAGGGCCGATCTGTCTTGCGACTCCCACTTCCCCATTACTCGCCCAAGTCGAAAATACAATAGAGTTGCCCTGTTTCTCTCCCAAGATATGTTTCTCGCTCCCCTCTTTCAAAAAGATTTCCGCAACCCCATCATTGTTATGATCCAAAGCCCAGAGAGGGGTCATAGAACCCGACGCAGTCGGACCGGCAATAAATTCGTATTTCTGATTTATTAAAAGACGGTGTGTTGTTCCAGAAAAATAATACAAATCCAAGTAATTATCCCCATTGAAGTCCCCGGCCATCATTCCATCAGGAGAAAGTGGGCCACTATACCATGGCCCATAAGTTGTTTCTGTTTCCTGATAGTATCGAAATGTCGTCGGCAATAAGCCTGTCACGCCATCTGAACCATTCTTTTTAATTGCCGCCAACACGGACGCCCCGGAACTTGCGGTGGAGTAGGACAAATCGTATCGATTCACTAGGCGATTTTCGGAAAACACGGAAATTCTTTTAAGTCGCCCTTTGATTTTGTGCTCGCCCCCGCTCCGATAGTCGGTTTGGATGTCCGGCCTGGGCTCCAACTCGAAGGCAACACGGTTTTTGTATTCACCGCCTCCTTTCCCGACATAAAATATCTCCGCCCCAAGCCCGTCCGGCCCCGTGGACAGAAGGAACCCGCCCCCGGAATCCGCCTCATAGGTTCGGATCTCCATGCGCTCACCATCAATATTCACCACCTCGCAAAGAGGCCAATAAAAGAACAAACCCGGCCGCGCGGCGGCAATACCGCGAAAAATGTAGACCGAACCCGCTTTATCCCAAATCCTCCACTCTTCTTCGCTGATTTTCTTGATTCTCAAAAAAGACCCTTCGATTTGCGCGCGATACTCCCCGCCGCCGATGGGCACCAATTCGTGCGTCTGCCCGCCTTGGGACAAAATAAACGTGTCCGTATCATCGTACTTTGGGATTCCTTTTCTGGTGCTTCGCGTTATCGATCCAAAGCTCAAATCCCAGCCCAATCCCAGCCAGCCGTTTCCGGCTTGGGAGTTGTAAATCAATTTAATGTCGGGTTGTAGGCCGTTTCGGCCGGGAGGCACTTCTATGGGATAGCTGTAGGTGAAAGCCCCCGTGAAGAGGGACGTGTCGTGGGAGCCCGTGGGAGCGAGGTTGCCGGGATTAGGCCCCGCTTTTTCTCCGGCCGATACGCCGGCGACAAAAACGGCCGACATTAAAACCATTACCGTCGATCGGACAATCGATTTGATGAATGAGAAAGATTTATTGATCATGGCCGCCCCCGCGAAAGAAAGTCATCGCCGGGACAATTTACACAAACACTCTATTTATGTCAAGTGTTTTGAAACCAAGCATACTACTTATAATATATGCCAGAGCCGGGATGTAGCAGTTCACGGCGTCTTGAAAGAACTCGTGGCGCTTCCAAAGAGCCTCCCCTCCGTTGGGAAGATTTCCCCGATCCTTCGGCGATTGGCCCTTCGCTTCGCGCGCGGGGACTTCCACCTGGGTGACGCGTCCTTGGTAGATTCGGTTCATGAGCGGCTCCGTTCGGTTGGGTTTCCCGCGGGCTTTAATTCCAAAATTCGGTCCACGCGAAAAACACGGTCGGCGCGACGGGTGAAGCAGTGGGCCTCCAACCCGGTGAAAGGTTTGCCCTGGAATTCCATGGGGCCCACACGGCGGGGGAGGATCCTTCGGCGGGACTTTTCGTCCGAGGACTTTAAATAAACGATATCGAGCGGAGTTTGGTCGGCGATGGCGTGGCGAAGGATTTCCATCTTCCGATCCAGCGGGGTTTGCTTTTCCGAGGCGGCGTATTGGTGGAGGGTCATGAAACGGACAATTTTCCAATCCATCCAAACGTGGTTCTTTTGCACGGCGCGGGCCAGGGACAGGCCCTCCAAGGAGCGACAGCGGCTGAGCGCGACGTAGGTTTGACCGTGGGCGAAGGCCCCCCGGCCCATGTCGATAACCACGCGGTCGAAGGTTTTGCCCTGGCTTTTGTGGATGGTGACGGCCCAAGCCAATTTCACGGGGTATTGGGTGAAGGTGCCGAGGGTTTCGGTTTCAATTCGCCTCGAATCGCCATTGAACGAGAAATGAAAAATGTCCCACCCGTACGGTCGGACCTCCTCCAACCGCCCGTCCGCCAGTTGGACCCGGAGAACGTCCATGTCGGACTCTTCGTCGCGGGCGATCTCTTCCACCCGCCCCATGGAGCCGTTCACCCAGCGACCCAAGGCGTCGTTGTTCAGCAACATCACCTGGGCCCCTTCGGCCAGGGTCAGCGTCTCCTCGGCGGGGAACGCGTGGCCGTCGAAGCGGCCGGACACCTCGGCGCGGTATGAGCGGATCGGGCTCTTGAGGCGGCCCAGGTGCTCGGCGTTGATCGAGGCGGCCGCGGCGTTGGTCGGCGTCAAGTGGACCGTGTAGCCCGCCTCCTTTCCCGCCGAAAGCCGGGCGCCCAGGCGGGAATTGAGCAGGGCGAGCCGGGGCTCGTCCACGGTGTTGTTGCGGATGGCGTTGAGCAAATCGATGAAGCGGGGGTCTTTCTGGCGGTAGATCTTTTCCAGCTCAATCATTTCCATGGGGTGTTCGCGGAAAACACGGGAGTCGAAAAAGTAGGGGCTCTCGTAGAGCGTGGTGAATATTTCTTTTTCCTTGGGGGTCACGACGGGCGGAAGCTGGTAAAGATCGCCGATCAACACCATTTGCACGCCGCCGAAGGGGCGATCCGGGAAGCGGGCGTTGAGGCGCAGGAACCGGTCCACGTGGTCCAGCAAATCGGCGCGGACCATGGAAATCTCGTCGATCACGATGAGGTCGATTTCTTTGTAGAGGCGGGAGGCCTTGGGGCCCCGTTTTTTGATTTTCTCGGTCGTGACGTCGGGCTTGAACCCGAAAAAAGAGTGGACCGTTTCGCCTTGGACGTTCAGGGCGGCCACGCCGGTGGGGGCGAGGACAACCGTCCGCCGCTCCGTGCGGCCCCGAAAATATTGGAGGAGGGTTGATTTGCCGGTGCCGGCCTTGCCGGTGATAAACAGGTTCCGACCCGATGCGATCCCGTCCAAGGCTTGGCGGAATTGATCGTTGATTTCGACCGCGGAGGTCTTCACGGGGGAGACGCGCTCATCGTCGCGGCCCTGAATATCCCGTAGAGGCGGTCCTCGACGGGCTGTTGCCGAGTCATTCGGCGCCCTTCCCGGGCATCAGCGCCGAGCGCAGTTCCCGCTCCGTCGGCAGGCGCCCTCGAAGCTCTTTCGGCAGTTTCTCCGTTAGGTGGTATTCGGCCACGCCGATCGGGTTCGCCTTGCTCTTGAGGGAGAACTCCACCACCACGTCGTCCTTCTCCGCGCACAAGATGATCCCGATCGACGGGTTGTCCCCCGCCGATCGCTCTTTTTGGTTCAACAGGTTCAGGTAGAAATCCATCTTCCCCGCGAATTCCGGCTCGAAGGCCCCCACCTTTAACTCGACCGCCACCAGCGCTTTCAAAACCCGGTGATAGAACAGGAGATCCACGAAAAAGTCTTTCCCGTTGACGGTCAGGCGATATTGCCGCCCGATGAAACAGAAGCCGTAACCCAGCTCCAGGATGAACTCCTTGAGCTTTTCCACCAACCTATCCTCCAGCTCCCGCTCACGGACGAGCTTGTTCAGCCCCAGGAATTCCAGGCTGTAAGAGCTCTTGATGGTCTCCTCGGCCTGTTCCCCGAGGCGTTCGGGCAGGGCCAGGGAAAAGTTGTGAGATTTTTTCTCCCGCCGGGAGCGCTCGAACGCTTTGGCTTTGATCTGGTTTAAAAGAACGTTCCGGCTCCACCCCAATTGAGCGGAGGCGCGAAGGTAATGGAACATGGCCGCCGGGGTCCCGGTTTTCTTTAAGATCAAGACATGGTGCCCCCAGGGGACCATCGCCAATAAGGCCTTTAAATCCCGCCCCATCGATTCCCCGGACTTTTTCCGCCCCCCTATTTCTGGAACAAGGTGTTCCAGAAACTTCGGCGCGGAGGTGGCCGCGTAAAACTGCCTCATCCTCCACAAGTTGTCCGAGGAAAACCCCGAGACCCCGGGGAACTCCCGTTGCAAGTCTTTGGCGAGGATCTCCACCACGGACTCGCCCCAGCCCAAGGATTTTTGCCTTTCAACGATTGCCCGGCCGATGTCCCAATAAAGCAGGATCATCGCCCCGTTCACCGCCCGCGCCGCCGACACCCGCGCCGAAACGATCCGCTCCTTCAACTCCCTGACGAAAGAGGCGTATTCCGGCCCGATGATCGCCCGCCCGGTCATGAGGGGAGACCGCCACTTTCCCGGGCCAAGACCTTCAGGATTTCGTCGCCACGACGGTTGATGACTGCGACGGCAAGCTTGCTTGGGGCGGGGGGGGCGAAGGGCCGGCTTTGGGCTTTGTGGAGAGTGGCGGATATTTTTCCAAGGTCGGGGCACGGGAAAACTTTGAAGGTGTCCAGTTGAAAGATTTCGCCCAAGTTCTTTTGGATTCCCCTCTTCAATGCCGCCATGAGCGGATTTTACATGAAATCAAATGCCAAATCACTTTCGCGCCGCGACGACCCGCGCGGGAGGCTTTTGGGTCGAACGACCCATAAACCCCGCGCGCGAATTCGCGGTCATTTTCAACGGGCCCAAACCCGCTATCGCAATTTCAGGAAACACAGCCAGAACAATATCACCCAGACGATGAGGATGAAAATCTTTCGGCGCGCGCTTCCCTTTCGAGGGGTGTTTCTCATAAATCACTCCGAAGCGATCCAATTTATCCCGGGGGGCTAATCCTCGTATGCCACGGACGAGTTCCCGGATAGGGGCTACGGTTCCCGCGCGGGGGCGGGGCGGTCGGGGTTGCGGACGACGGCGATGAGGTAGCCGAGGTTGCGTTTGGGGTTGTCGGGCGCTTTGGCGCCGACGCGCGCGACGGCGTGGGCGATGCGCTCGGGGCCGTGGGCGTTTTCGAGCGCGATCAGCGCTTCGACGGCGCCGATGTCGGCGTCTTCGTAGAACGCGGCGGCGATGCGGGCGGCGCGGGACACTTTGTCGGGGCCGTGAAGCGCGACAAGGGCTTGGCGGGCGGCGGCGCGGAGGGCGGGGTCGTGGAACGGGTTGGGGGTGTATTCGTTGGGCGGGCGGGGGCCGCCCGCGGGGGAGAGCGGCGAGGGGTGAACTTCCAAGAGATCGGCGCGTTTGAGCTCAACCGTGCCCCGATCCAGGGTCGATTCGGAGACGCCGTGGTCCCGTTCGAGGGTGAACTTGGACCGGCGCCAGCGGGGGCGCTCGGGGGAGCGTTCCGAATAATAACGCCCGAGAACAAGCATGAGCTTGCCGGGGAAGGCGAGGCGGCGGTCCCACCCGAAGGACCAGTAGTCCCGGGAGAGCGAAAAAGTGTCGGGGCCGAGGGGAAGGAGCGTGACCAGGGCGTCGGAATCTTTTTGAAACGCGACGGTGAGGAGACCGTAGCGGTGTTGCAGTTCCCGCAGCGTCCTTGAAACGAAAAACCGCTTTTGTTGGGGACGAAGGCGGGGTTTCCCCATCCGGTCGGCCACGGCCTCCAAGGGGACGCGAACGGGGCCGGTGGCGCCGGGGGCTTGGGATTCCTTAAGCAACCAGAGGTAAAGGTCGAAGGCGTTTTCGGCGCGGCGGCGGCTCATCAACCCCAGGCCGGCGGGGGACGCCAACAGCGACGCGGGAAGGCGCACGGCGGCGTCCGGCACGTAGGGCGTGCGGGGGATTCGGCCCAGGTACGCGGCGAGGGGACGCAGAACGGCGGGATCGCGGAGGAGGAGGTTGGTTTCGATGTTTTCGGTCCAGGATTTGGCGGACCAGTTGGAGGAGCCGAGAAGGGCCGCCGTGCCGTCGACCAAAACGGCTTTGGCGTGGAGAAGGGCGGGGGCGTCTTCGAAGAACACGCGCACGCCTTTTTGCGCCAAACGCTCGGCGGCGGCGCGATTGCGGTCGTTCAAGGAGTCGACTTCTTCGCCGCCCAAGACGTAGAGGCTGTTGAAAACCACCTCGACCCGCACCCCCCGCGCGGCGGCGGCCCCGAGGGCGTCGGCCAGGCGGACGGGGAGCGACTCGGCGTGAAGGGGCGTCATGGAATAGAGGTAGACGTAGGCCTCAACGGAGGCGGTGGAACGGGCGACCAGCCCCGTGAGAGTGTCGAAATAGCGGTCGCCGGGAACGAACTCGACCGGGGTCGGCCGCGCGGCGGCCGAGGCGGAAAGAAACAGGGCGGCGGCGAGGGACAGGAAGAAGGAGTGGGGTGAAGGTTTCATGGGCATTGATGGTAGGGGGATTGGTAACTCTGGCGATACACCCTCCCTTGAATTCCAGAGATTGAACATACAATCGGCATACGCTTAAATAACAAAAATATTGATAATTAGCCGTTTTCGTTAAACTTAAGGGTCAAAAGCAGGCACCTTTTAAATAAACATCAAGCCCAATAGGGTAAATACCGCGCATATTTTCGGGAGGCCCCGACCTTCTCATCAAGCTTGATAACCTTTGCCTCGGTGGACTGGGCAATGATTTGGGACACGATCGCACTCTTGCTTTCGGGCAAATGGAACCGCTCCCGCAGGGACTGGTTCGTCATTCGCTCGGACATGACCCACTTCAAGACGCAGTGCTGGTAACAAGCGCGAACCCGGTCGTCCCGGTTCATCTCGTCAAATCCCTTGGGACCGAACAGCGTGACGACGGTGCGGTGGTGCAAGGCGCGGAAGTCAGGCGCGGGGAGTTGGAAGACCTCGGCGGCGTGGACCACCTTGTCAATACCGCTGCTCTTCTCCTCGCAAATTCCCACGCGCCGCATGAAATCAGCCAATCGCTCGTTACGGGACTGGTAACCGTCAATGAAGCGCTCCACGGGAACCACGGGTTCCCCCGGGTTGGAGACTTCGATCCGATTGGAATACACCTCCACCATCACGGACGCGCCGGTAACCGCGAAATCCTGGTGGATCAGGGCGTTAGCGATCAATTCGCGGATGGTGATTTCAGGGACCAGCTTGACCTCTTTGCGCAACGCGTCTTCGATGACTTCATTCTGCGGCAACTGATCCATGACGAACTTCACCAGCCCCTGGAATCCGACGGCGTACCCTTTCTTGCCTACCTGATCAAGCTTCGTGTCCAACTTGGATATACCGTGATAGACCACGACGCGGGGCGCTTTGCGCGCGATGTCGGAGAAATCTTCGAGATGCTTCGCCAGAAGGATCGCCCCCAATCTTCGTATTGCGTAACTTCCGCCTTGAGCGTCCACCAAGCGATCCTGGACCAGCCGGTCCAAAACCCCCGTACGGTCGGTCGGATAAGGCCGCTTGAGCAACTCAAAATAAGTCTGGGTATCCAACAGGTCAACGACCTTCTGGGCGTCGAGACCCCGCATGGACGGTTCCTCCAGCCAACCGGGCTCGCCCTCCGCGAAGATGCGGCGGAGCTGATCCTCGCTCATAGGGACGAGTCCTTCACCGGACCGCATCAAATAGGCGCCATCCAGATGATAGGCTGTCCCTCGGGGCCGCGACGGGATATGGAACACCAACACCCGGCCGGACGGATGAGCGACTTCCTCGATATCCACGCGAAAACCAAGGATTTGAAAAAGCTTCTCCGCCATCTCCACCGGATTGACGAACGCCGCCGTCCCCACCACGGGACGGGGTGGCTTGTCCGCCACCCCGAGCAGGAGTCGGCCGCCCCCTTCGTTCGCCAGGGCGACGCAATATTTGGAGAGTCGATTGTTATCGAACTGGGTCTTTGCTTCCTTGAATTCCAGGTTTTGGTGCTCGGAGGGGGAGGCCCGCCAAAGGTCAATTTGTTCTGGTGTTGTGGTCATTGTGATCCTGTCGGCACGGTTTTTACACTCTCCCAGTCAGTCCCTGAAAAACCATGAATAGGGTCTTCCCATCGTTTATTATGGGTTGTAAAAGACGAAACCGGTTCCCTCTCCCCCGCAGGGAAATGGAACCGGCTTTTAAACTGGGGTGAGTAACGGGATTTGAACCCGCGACCTTCCGGGCCACAGCCGGACGCTCTAACCGCTGAGCTATACCCACCAAATGGGAAAGGAGGAAAAAAGTCGGGAATTCCCAACGAAAATTGAATCCCTCATCCGGGCTTTCAGCCCACCTTCTCCCAAAAGGGAGAGGAAAAATTCTTCGTTTCCCAACAGGCGAGCGCTATTATAACTTAAAACACCCAGGGTTTGGCCGCCGCCTGGGCGATGTCGCGGGAGGTGGAGATCATGCCGCGTTCGGAGCGGTACCACTCGTGGATGACGACGCCGGCCTCTTTGACGAGGCTGGCCACCGGGACGGCGAACACCAGGCCCCAGAGACCCCCCAACGCCAAACCGGCCATCAAAGCGAAGATGACCGTGACCGGGTTCAAATTGACGCTGCGTTTCATGATCAACGGTTGCAGGATCCAACTGTCGATGTAATGCACCGCGAGGAACACCACCAGCACCCGCGCCGGGCCTTCCAGATTCGAAAATTGGAAGATCGCCACCATCATCCCCACCGCTCCGCCGACGACCGGGCCGAGGTAAGGAATCATGTTCCCCAACCCCGCCGCGATTCCGATCAAGGCGGCGTAATCCAATCCAATAAACCACAGACCGGCCACGGAAAACACACCCACCAAAAAGGCCTCGAAAATCATGCCCCGGGCGTATTTGCCGAACACGCCGTTGATTTTGCTGAGGAGGCTGAGGAACCGCTCGACCCACACCCCGGGGCAGGCGTCGAGGGTGATCTGCGCGGCCCGGGGCCCGCCCCGCAAAAAGAAAAAAGCCACAAACGGGATCAGCAGGAGGTTGACGACGAACTCAAACACCGAGGTCACGAAACCCTGGGACTTCCACCAGTTGAAATGGATCCACGCCATGGCGTCGGTGATGGTTTTTTCGAGGATTTTGGTGCGCTTCAGTTCCGGCCATTCGAATTCCAGAACCTCCTGGGCCCGGCGCATGGCGGTTTCGGCGCGGTGCATGTAATCGGGCCAATTGGCCCGCAGGTCGGGAATGTCCTGACCGACGGCGACGAGCGCCCAATAAGAGAGCCCCGTCATCAAAACCGTGAACCCCACAAAAAGAATGACGACCGCCTTCTCGCGCCGGACGCCGCGAATTTCTAAAAAGGAAACAAGGGGGTTGAGAAGGTAGGCCAGAACGGCCGCGAAGAGGAACGGCATGACCACGACGCGCACTTCATAGAGAAACCACAAGATCAACCCGACCGCCAGCAGCATCACCCCGCCGTGGACGCGGCGCTCTTCGGGACGGAAATCGACGAACGGCGCGCTCACGAGACCGGCGGTTTGGGGACCGCGACCCGGGGCAGGACCCGGTGTTCCCGTCGAAGGCGCGCGCTCAGAAGCCGGCCCAGGGTGTAGAGGATGGGCGCGGCGGCGCGCGGGAAATGAATCCGCAGGTGGTCGAAGATGTCTTTGTACATCACGTACAGGTGGGCGGTCTCCACGGCGCGGCAGGTCGAGGCGCGCGGCAATTCGTCGAGCAAAACCATCTCGGCCAGGAAATCGCCGGGCCCGAACTGCGCCACCGGCTCCATCTCGCCGGACGCCGTGTTGCGGCGGAGCACCTCCACCCGCCCTTCGGCCACGATGAAAAAAGCGCGGCCCACGTCGCCCTCCTGGAACACCACATCGCCGGGGCCGTAGGTCTTTTCCATGATTTGCTTGACGATGCGGGCCAAATCGCGGCTGGGCAGATCCTTGAAGAGGACCACCGAGCGGAGGAATCGGAGTTTCTTGCGGAAAACGGGATCCCCGAAAAAACTTTCGAGGAATTGGCGCGCCCGGCCGGCCAAACGGCCGGGCAGGGAGGTGGGGAGCGGGGCGACCGGGGCGTCGCTCATGCCTGTCAGGGCGCGCGGCCCCCGAACTCTTTGGCCACGTCCTGGGCGGCGTCCTTGACGCGGCGGCGGACTTTGTCGGCCTGTTCGCGGAGGAGCTCACCGCCTTCGGCCAACAGGTCCTTCGTTTCGTCTTCCCATTCTTCCAACCATCGGGCCAGACGGCGGCGGGTGTCGCGGCCCGACCGCGGGGCCAGGAGCAGCGCGGCGGCCGCGCCAAGCGCCGCGCCGACCAGAAACGCCGCTAGAGACGGCGAGGAAGTATTGTCGCTCATGGGTCAATCGTCCTTTCCGGAGTCTTCCGAAGGCGCGGCGGCGCGCTTGCGCCGGAACCCGCGCATCACCGAATACAAAAGCCCCGCCCCGAAAGCGGCGGTTTTGCCCAACCCCCCGGAGGCCGCCAGAGCGGCGCCGCCGAGGGCGCTCACCACGTCCCCGGCGCGGGACACCTTGTCCCCCAGCCGGAGCGTGAAGAATTCCAACAGCCGGGCCAGGCGCCTCACCTGCCAAAGCGCCAAGGCCAGGAAAACCGTGCCGGCCACGAGGGCCACAACAACCACGGTCAACAAAATTGCGATGTAGATCTCAACGGTCATGGGAAGTTCCCTCCACGGTTCAAGTATGACGGACGATTCCGGTCGCGTCAATAGGCCGCGGGAGCGGGGAGCGACCTTCCGGCGGGCTAGCGAATGCGGTGGACCCGGCGTTGGGACGGCCCGTAGAAATACCGTCGCTCCACCGGCTTCTCGTACTCGATGACCTGGCGGTAGGCGTTGGTCCACACGCCCATGGCGTAGACCATGGACAGGCACAGGATTTCGGATTCCAGGAAGAAGGAAAGGCCCCCTTGCGCGGGCAGGTTGGCGATGAGGAAAAACGCCAGGCCCACCAGGACGAACATGGCCCCGTGAAGAAACACCATTTCAAAAAGAACCTGGTAGGCCAATTGCCGGCTGCGGCCGAGGGCGCCGAAAGGGCCGTGGCCCTCCAGCGCGACGGCGAGCGGCGCGAAGGAAAAAATGAGCGCCATGACGACCGCCCCCATGCTGGTCAACGGGTAGACCGCGATGGCCGCCTGGGGGGAAACCACGGCTTTCCAATGGCTGAAAAAAGGCTTGATCCAGCCGCCCAGCATAGCGTTGAACATGCGATTGAACCCATACCCCCCCAGCAGAGACAGACCGAAGAGGGCCACGAAAACCAGCGCCAGTGAAAACACGCCCGACAAGCGGACGCGCGGGGAACCCAGTCGGGGCGGGGAGGCCTGAAAGGGCATGTTGTCGCAAGCGATGCGCATGGGCCAAACCCCCGCCAACAGGGCCACGACCACCCTTTCCAGCAAGGTGACCGGCGTGCCGTCCTGGGTGATGAAATGCAAGAGGCCCGCGTGGATCGCCGCCATTCCCCCACCCAACAACAACCACAGGGGCAGGCGGGCGTGGAGGGCGGTGAAACCGAAGAGGACCGCCTTGTCGATGTCGATGACCCGGAAATCCCGGGATTGGAGATGGAACCCCATTACTCTTTCGTGGCCCGGGCGACGGCGCGGGCGGCGTTCTTGTAAAAGGATCCGCGATCAAAACAGGCGGCGATCTCGCCGGGGGAAAGGCGTTCGCGGACCCGCGCGTCGTTGGACACGGCCGGCCGGAAGGGCGTTCCCGCGGTCCAGGCCGCCAGGGCGTGCCCCTGCACGATTTCGTAGGCCTGTTGCTTGGGCAGGCCTTTTTTCGCCAGAGCCACCACAATCCGCTGGGAGCAAACGATGTCGGCCGTTTTCTCCATGTTGGCGGCCATGCGTTCCGGGTGGACCTGCAGCCCGTCGATCACCCCGGCCAAACGGTGGAGCATGTAGTCCAACAAAATCGTGGCGTCGGGCAGGATCACCCGCTCGACGGAAGAATGGGAAATGTCCCGCTCGTGCCAGAGGGCGACGTTTTCCAGGGCGGCCAGACTGTGGGCGCGCAAGAGCCGCGCCAGGCCGCAAATGTTTTCGGAAGCGATGGGGTTGCGCTTGTGGGGCATGGCGCTGGAGCCTTTTTGGCCTTTGGAAAAGGGCTCTTCGACTTCCAGCACCTCGGTGCGCTGGAGGTGCCGGATTTCGGTGGCGATGCGCTCCAAGCCCGCGGCCACCAGGGCCAGGGTTTGAACAAAATGCGCGTGGCGGTCCCGGGGCACCACCTGAGTCGAGACGGGCTCCGGCCGAAGGCCCAGGCGACGGCAAACAGCGGCTTCAACCGAGGGATCCAGGTGGGCGAAATTCCCCATGGCCCCGGACAATTTGCCGAAAGCCACTTCCGCGCGGGTTTGAGCGAGGCGGCGGGCGCCCCGTGTCAATTCGGTGTACCACCCGGCGACTTTAAAACCGAAGGTGATGGGTTCCCCGTGAACGCCGTGGCTGCGCCCCATCATGGGGGTGGCGGCGTGGGCGCGGGCGAGCTTCTTCACAGCGGCCCGCAGTCGCTCGATCCCGACGATCAGGAGATCCGCCGCGCGCGCCATTTGCACGGCCAGGGCCGTGTCCAACACATCGGAAGAGGTCAGTCCCCGGTGCAACACTTTCGCGGCGGGACCGGCTTTCTCCTCGATTTGGGTCAAGAAAGCGATGAGGTCGTGTTTCGTGGTTTTCTCGATTTCCAAAATGCGGGCCACGTCCACCTTGGCCCGACGGCGAAGGGTTTTGACCGCGCGGCGGTCTTCGGGTGTGCGGGCGTAGGCCTCCGCCGCCAAGAGCTCCACGTCCAGAATGGTTTGCCAGCGGAATTCGTCGGTCCACAGGGCGGCCATTTCGGGCCGGGTGTAGCGCGGGATCATTTGTTTACCTTATCAAGTTTTTCGAGGAATTGCCGCAGGGCGGCCGGGTAGAGGCGGTGTTCTTGTTCCAGAACACGGGCGGCCAGCCCCTCGGCCGTGTCGCCGGGGACCACCGGAACTTTCGCGCGCGCGATCGCGGGGCCGTGGTCGAATTCGTCGTCGACCAGATGCACCGTGCATCCGGACTCTTTTTCACCGGCGGCCAACACCGCCTCGTGCACATGGCGGCCGTACATGCCCTTGCCGCCGAACTTGGGCAGTAGCGCCGGGTGAATGTTGAGGATCCGCCCGGGGAAGCGGCGGATGAAGTTCGGTTCGACTTTGAGGAGGAAACCCGCGAGGCAGACGACGCGCACGCCTTTTTCCAGCAAGGCGTCGGCCACCGCGTCGAAACAGGCCCCGCGGTCCGGGAAGGTTTTGGGGTCGAACACCCGGGCGGGAACGCCGAGGCGCGCCGCCCGGTCCAGGGCGCCCGCGCCCGGCTTGTTGGAAATCAGGAGACGGAAATCGGCGCGGGGGATTTCGCCCCGCCGCGCCGCCGCGACCAGCGCCTCGAAATTCGACCCGCCGCCGGACACCAACACCCCGATGCCGACGGGGTCCACAGGTCAGTCCAGCCGGACGGCCCGGGCGCCTTTTTCCACCCGGCCCACTTCGAAGCAGGGCTCCAAAAGCTTCTTCACGGCCGCGGCCTTCTCCCGCGACACGGCCAGCACGAGACCCAGCCCCATGTTGAACGTCCGGAACATTTCGATGTCGGACACGTTGCCCCGTTTTCGGATTTCGGCGAACACCTCGGGCAGGGGCCAGCTCGCCGTGTGAAAAACGGCGTCGCAGTTCTTGGGAAGGAAGCGGGGCACGTTTTCCAACAGCCCGCCGCCCGTGATGTGCGCGATGCCCTTGATGGCCCCCCGGTGTTTTTGAAGGGCGTTCAGGACCGGCTTCACGTAGATTTTGGTGGGCGCCAAGAGGGCTTTTCCCCATTTTTTCAGGTCCGGCCCGCGGAAAAGGACGCGCACGAGGGAGTAACCGTTCGAGTGGACTCCCGACGAAGGCAGGCCGAGCAGGACGTCCCCCGGCTTGATTTTGTCGTTGCGCACCCGCTGGCTCTCGTCCACCACGCCGACGGCGAAACCGGCCAAATCGTATTCCTCGGGCTTGTAGAACCCGGGCATCTCCGCGGTCTCCCCGCCGATCAGGGCGCAACCCGCCTGGCGGCAGCCTTCGATCATGCCGCCGATGACCTTCTCGGCGGTGTCGACGTCCAAGTGGCCGGTGGCGAAATAGTCCAGGAAGAAAAGCGGCCGCGCGCCGCCGCAAACGAGGTCGTTGACGTTCATGGCCACCAGGTCGATGCCGATGGTGTCGTGGACGCCGAGTTCTTGGGCGATTTTGAGCTTCGTGCCCACGCCGTCGGTGCAGCCGACCAGATAGGGTTTCTTGTAGCCCTTGGGGAACGGGAAGAGCCCCGCGAAATCGCCGATGGCGGGCAATTTTTTCTTGATGCGGTCCACCAACGCGTCGCCGGCGTCGATGTCAACCCCCGCTTTTTTATAGGTCCAGCCTTTATTGTTTTTCTTTTCCATAAAGAATCTCCGCGGGAGACTGAAGTGATTTTCGAAGTTCCGACGCCGTAAACAAGGGGATCAAACGAAGGCCTTTCTCTTTCAATTTTTCGGGCCCGCCGGACTCCCGGTCGATGACGCACAGCACGTCCTCGATTTGGGCCCCCTGCGCCCGCAGGGCCGCCACGCCGTCCAGAATGGCGCCGCCCGTGGTCACCACGTCCTCAACGACGGTGACGCGCTTCCCTTTGAAATCGGTTCCCTCGGCCAATTTGCGCGTGCCGTACTCCTTGGCCTTTTTGCGCACGAAGAGGAGCGGCAACCCCGTTTCCAGGGCGATCGCGGTCGCCACCGGCACCCCGCCCAGTTCCAGACCGGCCAAAAGTTCCGTACCGGCGGGCAAGCGGACTTTAAGGGCCGCCCCGATCCGTTTCAAAAGGCGCGGGTCGGATTCAAAAAGGTATTTGTCGAAATATTCGTTGGACACCTGCCCGCTGCGCAGGCGGAAAGTGCCCTTGATGTTGCAGACGCGATAGACGTCCCGCGCCAAATCGCTGAATTCGCTCACGAACGCCCTTTCTTGTTCTTGATGGCCAACACGTCCCGCGCGGCGGCGACCGGGTCCCGGGCCTCGACGACACTGCGGCCGATCACGAGGGCGTTGGCCCCGGCGGTCCAGGCCGCTTCGGGCGAGGCCACCCGTTTTTGGTCCGCCCCCCCCGCGTCGCCGAATTGAATGCCCGGGGTCACGAGCGGCAGGCGGATGCCCGCGCGCCGCAGGAGCGTGACTTCCTGGGCCGAACACACCAACCCGTCCAAACCCATTTTCTGCGCGAGGCGCGCCAAGCGCAGAACCTGCCGGGCCGGCGGGGCGGACACGCCCACCTCTTTCAAATCGGACGCCCCCAAACTCGTCAGGACCGACACACCCCAAACCAACGGCCGGGGCCGGGCGGCGAGGGCGGCCCGCATCACGGCCGACCCGGCGCCCGCGTGGATGGTGCAGGCCGTCAAGCCCAACCGCCCCGCGGATTCCACCGAGCGTTTCACTTGGGAAGGGATATCGTACCATTTGCAGTCCAGGAACACCCGCTTTTTCCGTCGGAGGAGCCACGGCACGAGGCCGGGGTCTTCCAACGTCAGGGCCGGGGGCACTTTATAAAAATCCACCGCGGCGCCCAAGCGCGCGACCAACCGCCGGGCCGCTCGGCCGGAAAGATCCAGGGCGATGATCACTTCTTTTTTAAAACCGGTTTTCATTGGGCCGAATACCCCCGCGCTTCCGCGACGTTCCCGAACCCGCCCCGGGCCAGCAATTTCCCCAGCCGGCGGTTTAGGCGGCGGACCATCCCGGGGCCTTCGTAAACGAACCCGGTGTACACCTCCACGAGAGAGGCGCCCGCCAAAATTTTTTCGTAGGCGTCCTCGGGTGTAAAAACGCCCCCCGCGGCGATGAGCGCCAAGCGCCCGCCCCCGAGCCGCGACAGCGTCCGCACCACCTCCGTCGAACGCGCCTTGAGCGGCGCGCCGCTCAGTCCCCCCTCCGCGGGGGCCCCGGGCGGCAGGCCCGATCGGTCCCGGGTGGTGTTGGTCGCGACGATCCCGTCGAAACGCGCCCCGACGGCCGCGTCCACAATGCCTTGATAATCCGTTTCGTCCGGCGACACTTTGACGAACAAGAGCGGGCGCTTGCGGCCGGGCCGCGCGGACCCCAGAGCGTCGGCCCTTTCCCGCAATACGCGCAGGAGGGCCGCGAGGGTGTCCCCCGCCTGCAGGTCCCGCAGACCCGGCGTGTTCGGCGAACTGACGTTCACCACGAAAAAATCCGCCCGGTCGTACAACCGCTCCAAACAAACGATGTAATCATCGGCCGCGCGCTCGTTGGGCGTGTCTTTGTTCTTGCCGATGTTGACGCCGATCGGCACGGCGAATTTTCCGTTGATCCGGGCGGACAGGGCCTCCGCGCCGGCGTTGTTGAACCCCATGCGGTTGATCAACGCCCGGACCCCCGGGAACCGGAACAACCGAGGCCCGGCGTTGCCCGGCTGAGGACGCGGGGTCACGGTGCCGACCTCCAAAAAACCGAAGCCCAGGGTGGCCAAGCCAGCGACCGCTTCCCCGTCTTTATCAAAACCGGCCGCCAAACCGACGGGCGTGTCAAAAACCAGCGCGTCGGCCCCCGCGCCCAGCGTGACGCGCAGGCGCGGGTCGTCCACGGGACGGCGCCGGGCCCAACGGCCCCAAATTCTTAAAGCGGCCATCCCCACAGCGTGTGCGGCTTCGGGCGGAAGGGAAAACAGGACCGGGCGCAGGACGCGCCGGTAAAAACCGTCGATCACGAAACCGCGGTCGCCCGGGGCGCCGCGCGGCGGCACTCCCCGGTCCTGTGAATAAGAGGCATTCTGGCCGGGTGATTTTGTGTGGCGACAAGGAACGAGGAAGGCGCATATCGGGAATATGCAACTGACGAGTGACGCCGCTCGCCGCGCAAAATCACCCGGCCCCTTCGGGGGAGCCCCCCTTTGCCCGGCTTCTTCGTTGCTCCTCGGTTACGATGGCCCGCATCGCGCCCTCGTCGCGCCTCGAATCCGGACAAAGGCGGGCTCCCAGAATGTGTCTTATTCACGGGACCGGGGAGTATACCACGCGGCCCTCCACCATCGTCAAACGCGCGGCGCCCCGCAGGGTCTGGCCGATGAACGGCGAGTTCCGGCTTTTGGAGACGAAATCCCCCACGGTGTGCGCCTCGGCCGGGTCGATCAACACGACGTCCGCCGGGGAGCCCTCGGCCAAATCGCCCACCGGCAACCCCAGCGTTCGGGCCGGATTGGCCGTGAGCCGGCGCAAGGCCTCCGGCCACGTCAAATGGCCCGGCTCGATCAATTGGGTGACGACCAAGGGCAACAAAGTTTCCAGACCGATCACCCCGAAGGGCGCCGCCGAGAATTCCTGCTCTTTGGACGCGCGGGAGTGCGGGGCGTGGTCCGTGGCGATGCAATCGATCGTGCCGTCCGCGAGGCCGTCGATCAGGGCGCGGCGGTCGGCCTCGGCGCGGAGCGGGGGGTTCATCTTGGCGTTGGTGCCGTGGGCCAGGACGGCGTCTTCCGTCAACGTAAAATGGTGGGGGGTGCAATCGGCGGTCACACGCAGGCCTTTCTTTTTCGCCTGCCGCACAAGCTCCACCGTTTCCCGGGACGAAATGTGGGTCAAGTGGAGGTGGGCGCCCGTGAGCTCGGCCAGGGCGATGTTCCGCCCGGCGGCGATGCTCTCGGCCTGGCGGGGAATGCCCTTGTGCCCCAGCCGGGTGGCCAACGACCCCTCGTTCATCACCCCGTCGGCCATGAGGGATTTGTCTTCGGCGTGCTCGATGACCGTGATGTCGAACATCTTGGCGTAGTCGAGGGCGCGGCGCAGCAATTGGGTGTCGGGAACCGAGTTGCCGTCGTCGGTGACGGCGACGGCGCCGGCGCCGGCCATGGCGCCGATTTCGGCCAGCTTTTCGCCGGAACGCCCCAGCGTGATCGCCCCGGAGGGCCACACCCGCACGCAGGCCGTTTCGGCGGCGCGGCGCAAAAGGAACCGGATCCCCGACACGTCGTCGATGGGCGGGTTCGTGTTGGGCATGGCCACGACGCTGGTCACGCCCCCCGCGGCGGCCGCCCGCGTGCCGGAAGCGATGGTTTCGGCCCCTTCGTGGCCGGGCTCCCGCAGGTGGACGTGGATGTCGATCAGTCCGGGGGCCACGATCAAACCTTTGGCGTCGATCACCTCCGCCCCGACGGGCACGGGAATGTTTTTACCGACGCGCGCGACCTTGCCGTTTTCCACCAACAAATCGAAGGCGCCGTCCCGCTGGTGGGCGGGGTCGATCAATCGGCCGTTTTGAAACAGGAACGTGGTGGTTTCTTTTTTGTTCATGTGATCGCCTTGAGGGACGTCTGCACGGCCTTGGCGGCCTTTTGCGCCTCCGGCCGATTGACGGGCAGGCCCTCGGGGCCCGCGAAGAGGTAGAGGACCGCCATGCGGACCGCGATGCCGTTGGTGACCTGCTCCAAAATTTGGGATTGCGGCCCGTCGGCGACCTCGGAGGAGATCTCAACGCCGCGGTTCATGGGGCCGGGATGGAGGACGAGGCAATCGGGCTTGGCCTTTTGCAGGCGCTCGGTGTTGAGTCCGAACAGTTCGGTGTATTCGCGTACCGTCGGGAAATAGGCCCCCTGCTGGCGCTCCCGCTGGAGGCGCAACACGTTGACCACGTCCGCGTCCCCCAGGGCCTCGTCCAAATCGGTGGAGACGGAAACCTGGGACCCGAAAATATCGGTCAGGCCGGCGGGGATCAGCGTCGCCGGACCGCACACGGTGACTTTGGCCCCCAGCTTGGTGAGCGCCCACAAGTTCGAGCGGGCCACGCGGGAATGGAGGATGTCCCCCAGGATGACCACCTTGAGCCCTTCGATCTTTTTCTTTTTTTCGCGGATGGTGAAGATGTCGAGCAGCCCCTGGGTGGGGTGCTCGTGCGACCCGTCGCCCGCGTTGATGACCCGCGCTTTGACCGCGCTCGCGATGATCCCGGACGCGCCCGAGGCCGCGTGACGGACCACCATGAAGTCCACTTTCATGGCCTCGTAGGTTTTGGCCGTGTCGATCAGGGACTCGCCCTTGGTGACGGAACTCGTGGACGCGGTGAAGTTCAACGTGTCGGCGGAGAGGCGCTTGGCCGCCAATTCAAAGGAGCCCCGCGTGCGGGTGGAGGGCTCGAAGAAGACCAGGGCGACCGTTTTGCCCCGCAGGGCGGGGACTTTTTTGATGGAGCGGGTGAAGAGGTTCTTCATGGGCCGCGCGACGTCCAGCACGGTTTCGATCTGCGCCACCGAAAGGTATTCGAGCCCGAGAAGGTCTTTCACGCCGTTTTCGCGGAGAGCCACACCGCGTCCTCGCCGTCCAGTTCCGACAGGTGCACGTCCACCCGCTCGTCGCGCCGGGTGGCCACCAACCGACCGGCGAAATCCGCCTGGATCGGCAATTCGCGGTGGCCCCGATCGATCAGCACCGCCAGGGCGATTCGGTCGGGGCGGCCGAAATCCATCAGCTCATCCAGGGCCGACCGGATGGTCCGCCCGGTGAAAAGGACGTCGTCGACCAACAAAAGGGTCTTGCCCGCGATGTCGAAGGGAAGTTCCGTTTCGTGCACGACCGGGTGGAGGGCGGTTTCGGCCATGTCGTCGCGGTAGAAGGTGATGTCGAGGGATCCCACGGGCAACGGCGGCGCGCCGAGTTCTTCGAGGGCGCGGGCCAGACGTTGGGCCAGGGGCACCCCGCGGCGATGGATGCCCACCACGGCCCAATCCCCCCGGGGCGCGGGCAGGCCGGCCAAAATCGCCTTCGCCATCGCGGTCACCGCCGCGCGGATGTCCTCTTCGCTCAGGATGCGCTTGTTCGCCATCGGGCGCATTATCTCATTTTTTTTTGAATTCTCCGAGGAGATAAACAAAAAAAACCGCCGGCCCTTTCCAATCGATAAATCGTTGCGACACAACGTATTTGGCTTTTCCGGAAGCCATTTATTTATAGGGGAGATTTTTGTGTGTTTCTTCTTTTTTCCTTCAACGGGGACCCCCCATTGCCGCCGAGGGGTTTTCCTGCCCCGATCCACAGATCGTCGGGGTATTTGGCCGGCAGGATCGCGCTTCGAATGTCTTGGTTTACAATCCCCTTTTCTTTAAAAACCACAGGCGGGAGAAGGAAAAGCGTAAACAAATCGGGGAGCTTCCGCGCACGCTGTTGCGACGAACAACCGCTCTCGCTATACTTTGGAGCGTGCACCCCCTCCAATGGTCGGACCAATTCAAAACGGGAATCGCAAGCATTGACCGGGACCATCACGAACTCTTCGGCCAAATCCAAAATCTCAGCGAGGCCACCGTGAACGCCTCTTCGCGGGACGTTGTGGCGAACCTTTTGGAATTCCTCACCGATTACACCCGGCATCATTTCTCCAAAGAGGAAAACCTGATGAGGCGGGCCAACTACCCCCGTGTCGAGGAACACCGATGGGCCCATGAACAAATGATGTTGCACGTCACTGAAATGGTAAGGGATTTCCACTCCCCATCACAAACGGACCCGCGGCGGATCGGGGAATTCCTTTCCCATTGGTGGTCCGACCACGTCTTGAACGAAGATTTCTCTTTCATTCCGTGGGTTGAAGCGCTGCCGAAAAACGGATAGCCGCGGCAAATTCGAGGGGACGCCGCTCAAGGCGATCGCGGTTTTCCAACCTTATCCCCCCACGCAAGGGACATCGCCGCGCCCGGACAAATTAATTCCATGACGCCATGACTCGAGAAAAATCAAGCGTGCCCTCCCGCCGGTGGTTCGCCCTGGCGGTGGCCGGGCTGATCGCCGCGAGCGCGGGGTTGATCACCCTGGGCGCGCGCTCGATCGTGTTCGAAGCCCGGCTTTTAAAAAAACAGGCCGAGGAACGCCTGGGGGCGACCGCCGACGCGACCACCGCGCGTTTGCGGACCGACCTGGAAGCCCTGCTGGACCCCGTCCGTCGCGCCGCCGAGTCCTGGCGGGGCGACCTCGTTTCGGTGCGGCGTTTGGCGGAGTCCGGTTTTTTCTATTTGTCGGCGGAGGGGCGCCCGGCGTGGCCGCGGCCCCCGCTCGCCGCCGAGCCCCCTCCGGACGAATGGGCGCCGGGGCCTTTCGAAGACGATCTGCGCGCCGCCGAAAAATGGGAGTTCACGCCGGGACGGCTGGGCGATGCGGTGACGCTCTACCAAACCCTCCTTTCCAAAAAACCGCCTCCCGCTGTGGAGATTCACGTTCTAAAAGCCGTCGCGGCCGCCCATCGGAAACTCCAGCGGCCCACCGAGGCCCTGGCGGTTTACGCCGACCTCGCCGACCGGTTCGGCGATCGGCCCGACCCCGCGGGATGGCCCCTGGGGGTGTTGGCCCGGGCCCGAATCGCCGACGTGTGGGAGGAAAGCGGCGACCGCGCCCGCGCGAGAACCCTGCGGGCCGCGTTGTGGGAGGACGTCCTCTACCAGCGTTGGCCGATGACCGCGGCGGCCCGGGAGAAGACCCTCGACGAACTTCAGGCCCGCCTGGACGGGGCCGACCGGCGCCGCGCGGAGCGGCGACGGGTGGAAGCCTGGCGCGCGGCCGCGGCGCGCTTTTGGAAAACCCACGGCGCCGAGGCGCCGGGGTGGCGTTCGCGGTGGGGTTCGGGCCGATTGTTCGCGTCCGCCGGGGGATGGGTGGCGGCCGCGCCGGCGGAGGACGGGGCCGTGTTCGGGAACGTGGACTTGGACACGACCGCCTGGGTGTCGGACCGCCTGAAAAACACGCCGGCGACCTGGGACGGGGGGGGCGAACGCCCCGCCGACGGGACCGGAGTGACCCGGACCCTGTGGACGGTCCACCCCCCGTTGACGCTCCGCTTTTCGGCGCCGGCCGGCGACGCCGGGGCGAGCCTCTTCCGCCAGCGGACGCGGGCCTTTGCCGGGATGATCGCCCTTTCCCTGGTCATCCTGGCGGCGGCCCTGGTTTTGGCCGCCCGGGCGCTGCGGCGCGAATCGGAGACGGCGGCGCTCAAGACCGACTTCGTGGCCAACGTTTCCCATGAATTGCGGACCCCCCTCAGCTCCATCGCCTACATCGGGGAACGGCTGGCGGCGGGGCGCGTTCGATCGGAGGACGAACGGCGGGAGTTGCACGACATGTTGCGGCTGGAAACCGATCGGTTGAAAGAATTGGTCGACCAGGCCCTCGACTTTTCCCGGTCGTTGACCGAGGGAAAAGGCTATGATTTTCAAACCCTGGATCTGGGGGATCTCGCGGCCGAGGCGCTTCGGCGTTTTGAGGGCCAAGCCCGGGCCCGGGACTTCGTCATCGCTTTCGCGCCGTCCCCGAACCCCGCGCCCGTGCGGGCCGATGGGCGGGCGGTGGTCCGCGCCGTGATGAACCTGCTGGACAACGCGCTCAAATATTCCGGCGAAACCCGCCGGGGGGAACTCGCGATCGTGGCCGACGGGCGGGAAGCGGGCGTGGCGGTGCGGGATTTCGGCGTCGGCATCGCGGACACCGATCGCGAGCGGATTTTTGAAAAGTTCGTCCGGCTGGAGCACCACATGAAGCGCACCCGGGACGGGGGCGTTGGGTTGGGCCTGGCCATGGTCAAAAACATCATGGACGCCCACGGCGGACGTGTCGGCCTCGACAGCGCGCCGGGCCGGGGGTCGGTGTTCACGTTGTGGTTTCCGCGGGAGGACACAAAGGCATGACGCGCGTTTTGGTGGTGGAGGACGACCCCCGGCTGGCCAAGTTGCTCGAAGGCGACTTGGAACTGGAGGGGTACAAAGTCGACGTGGCCCGGGACGGCTTGGAAGGGCTGGAAAAAGCCAAACGGGGAAAGCCGGACATCATCCTTCTCGACGTCATGCTGCCCAAGATGAACGGCTACGACGTCTGCCGAGCGATCCGCAAGGACGACGTGGACACCCCGATTCTCTTTTTGACGGCCAAGGGGCAGGAGAGCGAAAAGGTGGTGGGCTTCTCCCTGGGGGCCGACGATTACGTGGTCAAACCCTTCAGCGGCATGGAGTTGATGGCCCGGATCAAGGCCCTTTTGCGCCGCCGCCAACGGGAGGCCGAAAAAGTGACCGCCGTGGAGTTCGACGGGGTCCGGGTGGATTTCAAACGCATGGAAGCCGTGCGGGGCAAAAAAGACCTGGGGTTGACGCCGAAGGAATTTCAGATCCTAGAGCACCTCGTGCGCCACAAAGGCGAGGTGGTTTCGCGGCAAAAACTGCTCGAGGACGTTTGGGGGTACGACGCGTTGCCCAGCACGCGCACGGTGGACAACCAGGTCCTCACCCTGCGGCAAAAACTGGGCGGCAAGGACAAGGACGCCCACATCGTGACGGTGCACGGCGTGGGTTACAAATTCGTGGGTTTATGAAATTGCGCTCCTTCGTCGCCGTCGCCCTGCTCGCGGTCTTCGCGGGATCGGCGCGGGCCGCGGCCGACGACCCGGCGGCGCTGTACCGGGACGGCCTGTTGGCCGAAACCGTGGATCGCGATTTCGCGGCGGCGATCGATCTCTACGAACGGGCGGTCGCGGCCGCGTCGCCGCCCCACCCCAAAGCCCTTTTACGCCGCGCCCAATGCCTGGAGACCCTCGGGCGGACCGATGAAGCGCGCGCCGCCTACGACGCCGCTATCGCCCACGCCGAAATCAGCGACCCCGGCGTGGCGGAAACCGCGCGCTGGCGCCGGGACCGATTGACCGTCCCTTCCCCCACGCCGGCGGCGCTCCCCGCCGCGCTCCCTCGCCTGCGCGGTCCCCGGTGGGAAGTGCGCCTGGACGGCGGCTATTCCCTCCTTTACCCCGCGCGGCTTTACGGACGCAACGACGCCACCTACGCCTCGGCCGGGTTCTCCCCCCATCAAACGGCGTTGTGGGCGTCGGGGCATTATCGACTTTCGCCCCATTGGGCCGTGGGGATGGAAGCGGGGGAATTCCTCCCCCGTCCGGCGCGGGCGGTGCAGGCCGACGCCCTGATCGGCCCCGGGGACCTGGTGGCGCAACGGGTGGACGCCCGGGCGACCTATTTCGGCCCGACGGTTTTGGCGTCTTTTCGCCGACGACGATGGGTGGTGGCGGGGAGCGCCGGGTTCGGCCCCTGCGTCCAGCGGACGCGCATCGATCACCGCGTGCTGACCGGGGCGAACGCGGGCGAGCGCGGCGAAACCGGGTCCAGCAACACGGACGTCGCGGTGTCGCTGTCGGCGGCGTTGGAGCGGCGACTCACGCCCCGGTTTTGGATGGGCCTGGGGGCGCGCTCCCTCGCGGTGCTCCTGCGGGAATTCAACAACGGCCGATCGGCCACCGACCCGTTTTCCCGACGAAAAACAAGGCACCTTCTCTTTCCCTTCCTCCGCTTCGGTTACACCTTTTAACCTTCTTTTTCCCTATGCAATTTTTTGACAAATCCCGACAAAGGGTTTGCGCCCCCGTGACACCCCCGTCCCCCCCCGCGTGGTACATTGAAATGGAAGAACGAAAACAAAGGAGGCGGGTATGAAAAACACATGGAAACGCGGGTTGGCGGTCTTCATGGTGGGCGGCTTGGCGACCCTGGGGTTGGCCCCGTCCGCTCGGGCGGGACACAGGGATGTTCGCGGGGAGCATGTGGTCGTGGCCGTGGGGGTCGGGACGTTGTTGGCCTTGGCCGCCTTGAGCGGCGCGCACCATCACGACGCGCACTGCGGGCATGGCACGGTGATCCGCTACGAAGCGCCGCCCCCTCGGCATCATCACGGGCGGTGGTCCCATCGCCGCCACGGGGGGCGTCACGACGGCCGCGATGGCCGGGGGTCCAACGATTGGGACTCCCACCGCCGCTGGTCGGAGGATCGATCCGGCCGGCACTGGTAAAACCCCCGACGCCATCCGCGCGGCACCTCCCGCCGACGCAAACGCCCTTCCCCCGCCCGGGGGAAGGGCGTTTTTATTGAGGAGAAAGGAGCGCGGGCGGAAGAGGGGAAAAGTTTACGACTTCGCCAGGGCGGCGAGGGCGCGGGCGCCGATGTCGGTGCGGAAATGGGCGCCGTCGAACTTGATTTTGCCCACGGCCGCGTAGGTCGCTTGGCGGGCGGCCGTGAGGTCGGCGCCCCGGGCCGTCACCGTCAACACGCGGCCCCCCGCCGTCACCACGCGGCCCCGCGCGTCGCGGGCGGTTCCGGCGTGGAAGACCGTGACGTTATCGTTTTCCACGTCGTCGAGGCCGGAAATGACTTTGCCCTTCTCGAACTTGCCGGGGTAACCCCCCGAGGCGAGAACCACCGTGACGGCGGCGCCGGGATGGGCTTTAAATTTCTTGCCGGCCAAGTTCCCCTCGGCGGTGGCCAGGAAAAGAGGCAACCAGTCGCCCTTGCCCATGGGGAGGATCACCTGGGTTTCCGGATCGCCGAACCGCACGTTGAATTCCAGCACGCGGGGTCCGTCGGGGGTCAACATCAGGCCGAAATAGATGACGCCCCGGTAGTCCAAGGCCTCCGCGGCGATACCGGCGAGAAAACGGTCGAAAACTTCCTTTTCAATGGATCGCCAAAGGTCGGCGCCCACCTGGGGCACAGGACCGTAGGCGCCCATGCCCCCGGTGTTGGGACCCTGGTCGTTGTCGAAAACTCTTTTGTGGTCCTGGGTGGGCAACAGAGGCAGAAGGGTTTTTCCGTCGGTGAGGGCCATGACGCTAAGCTCTTCACCGGTGAGGAGCTCCTCGATCAGGATCCGCTCGCCCGCCGCCCCGTGGGCCCGATCGACCATCATGGACTCCACGGCGGCCAAGACCTCGGCGCGGTCCTGGGCCACCACCACGCCCTTGCCCGCCGCCAGGCCGTCGGCCTTCACCACGCGGAAAGTGTCTTTCCATTCCGCCGATCGAACGAAGGACAGGGCGTCGCCGGCGTTCACGAACACGCGGAAATCCGCGGTCGGCAAGCCGTGGGCGCGCATGAACTCCTTGGCGAGAATTTTGCTTCCCTCGAGGCGGGCGGCGGCGGCGTTGGGACCGAACACCAGGCGGCCCCCCGCGCGCAGGGCGTCGGCGAGGCCGTCCACCAAGGGCGCTTCGGGGCCGATGACCGTGAGGCCGATTTCTTTTTCGTTTAGAAAGCGGAGGATTTCCGCCGGCTTGTTCGGCGACAAGGGAAGGCAGGTCGCGGCGCCTTCGATGCCGGCGTTGCCCGGGGCGCAGTACACTTCGCTCACCGCGGCGCTTCGCCGCAGGGCCCACGCCAGCGCGTGCTCCCGCCCGCCCCCGCCCAACACCAGGACTTTCATCGGCAACGACCGCCGTCTTCGACGGGGATGGGGTAGCGCCGGTTGAAACAGGCCGTGCAATAGCTCGACGGGGATCCGCCCGCGGCCGCCAACATGCCTTCCAGACTCAGGTAACTCAAACTGTCGACGTTCAAGTACTCGCGAATACGCTTAACGGACATGCGCGTGGCGATGAGTTCCCGCGCCTCGGGGGTGTCGATGCCGTAAAAGCAAGGTCCCATGATCGGGGGCGAACTGATCCGCATGTGAATTTCCTTGGCGCCGGTTTTACGCAACATGCGGACGATTTTGCGGCTGGTGGTGCCCCGCACGATGGAATCGTCGATCAAGACGACGCGTTTGCCCTTGAGGGCTTCCGCCACGGCGGCGTATTTCATGCGCGCGCCGAAGTCGCGGATGGATTGTTTGGGCTCAATGAAGGTGCGTCCCTTGTAGTGGCTGCGGATGAGGCCCATCTCGATGGGAATGCCCGACTCCTCGGAAAACCCCAACGCCGCGCAGGTGGCGGAATCGGGGACGGCGACCACGATGTCGGCCCTCACCGGCGCCTCCTGGGCCAAACGGCGGCCCAGGGCCTTGCGCGCCTGGTAGACGCTGCGTCCGAAAATTTGGCTGTCCGGACGGGCGAAATAGACGAACTCGAACACGCAATGGGCCTTGGCGGGGCTCGGCAGTTGGCCGACGACCCGGGCGCCGTCCCCGTTCATGGCCAAAATCTCGCCGGGCCGCACTTCCCGGACGAATTGGGCGCCGATGATGTCGAACGCGCAGGTTTCCGAGGCGATCACGTGGGACCCGTTCAGCCGGCCCAGATGCAGGGGCCGCACCCCCCAGGGGTCGCGGACGGCGTACAGGGTCGTGGGTGTTTGGATCACCAGGGAGTAGGCGCCCGTGACCTGCTGCAGGGCGTCCTTGAGCGCCGCCGCCAGGTTGCGGGCCGGGGATTTGGCCACCAAATGGAGAATGACTTCCGTGTCCGACGAGGTTTGAAAAATGGACCCCAGCCCTTCCAACCGCTTGCGCAGCGCCCCGGCGTTGGTGAGGTTGCCGTTGTGGCCGATGGCGATGGGGCCCCGGGCCGTCGCGACCACGATGGGTTGCGCGTTGGCCACCGAGGAGGCTCCCGCCGTGGCGTAGCGCACGTGGCCCACGGCCATCCGCCCTTTGAGGCGATCCAGGACGTCTTGCTTGAAAACGTCCGACACGAGCCCCATGGCCACGTGGGCGAAGAATTTTTTTCCGTCGGAACTGACGATCCCGGCCGACTCCTGGCCCCGGTGTTGGAGTTGCTGCAAACCCAAGTAGGCCAAGCGGGAAGCTTCGGCGTGGTTGTAAATGCCGAAAACACCGCACTCCTCGTGCAAAACATCGAGCGGGCTTTTCTGATGGATCAAGGACACATTACCCCCGGGCCGCGCGACGGACGGCGTTTTTGAAAATCTGAAGGCCCACGCCGTCTTTCGGTCGGGGCTTGAGGCGCGTCCATTGGGCGTGCTGAAAGGGGAAAGCGTTCCGCTCCGGGTGGGGCATGAGCCCCAGGATGTTCCCGTCGACGCTGGTGATGCCCGCGACGTCGCCCACCGACCCGTTCGGGTTGCCGGGGTAAGGGGCGCGGCGGCCCCGGGCATCGACATAACGGAAAGCGATCTGGCCGTTTTTTTCCAGGGCTTTCATCCCGGCGGGCGTCGAGGTCATGAACTTGCCTTCCCCGTGGGCCACGGGCAAAGGAAACACGTCGGGCAGGCCCTGGGTCCAGAAACTTTTCCGGGCGGTGGTTTTCAAATAAATCCAACGGCACTCGAAGCGGCCGGAATCGTTGTCGGACAGGGTGACGCTGGGGTTGCCCAGGGCCTCGGGCGCCAACGGGTCGGGCAATAAGCCGGCCTTGACCAACACCTGGAACCCGTTGCACACCCCGAGCACGGGGCGGCCCAGCCGGAGAAAGTCCTCCAACTGTTCGCGCAGCCGAAACACCAGGCGGTTGGCCAGGACCTTGCCGGAGGCGATGTCGTCCCCGAATGAGAAACCGCCGGGGAACATGAGGAGCCCGTACTCCTTGAGCCGCGCTTCGCCCCGGAGGAAGGCGTTGACGTGCACCCGCTCGGGGGCGGCGCCCGCCGCCTCCAACGCCCAGGCCGACTCCACGTCGCAATTGCTCCCGGGGGACCGCAGCACCAGCGCCTTGACGCTCACGCCGGACCTCCGCTCCGCCAGGCTTTTTCCAGGGCCGGAAGCGGCCACGCCGCCGTTTTCCCGTCCAGCCCCACGACGCGCAGATCCGCCGCCCCGCTCACTTGGCCGATGGCCGCCAGGGGGGCCCCTTTCATCGCGCTCAAAAACGCGCGCCGGGCGCGGGGGGCCACTTCCACCAGGAAACGCCCGTTGGACTCGGAGAAAAAGGCTTTGTCGGTGCGGCCCTCGGCGCGCAGGTCGGCGGCCATCGGCAGTTTTCGCAAATCCACCCGGGCGCCCCGGCCGCCGCCGAAACACATTTCGGCCAGGGCCACGCCGAGACCGCCCTCGGAGCAATCGTGACAGGACGCCACCCAACCCGCCTGAATCGCGGCGGACAATTTTTCGTAGACGGGCCAGGTGGCCTCCGGTTCGAGGCGCGGCACGGCGCCGCCCTTCGTGCCCAAATGGATCCCGTAGCGCGACCCCCCCATTTCGTCCCGGGTTTCGCCCACGGCGTAGATCCAGTTCCCCGGGGTTTTGAAATCCATGGTGACGGTTTGGGCCACGTCGTCCACCAAGGACAGAGCGGAGATCAACAGCGTCGTGGGAATGGCGCGCCGGTGGCCCTCGACTTCAAACTCGTTGAACAAGCTGTCCTTCCCGGAGATGAAGGGCGTTCCGTAGACCTTCGCGATGTCGTGGCAGGCCTGGGCGGTGCGCACGAGTTCGCCGAGGATTTCGGGCCGCCAGGGGTTGCCGCCGCAGAAGTTGTCCAGAATCGCGATGCGGTCGGGCCGCGCGCCCACCGCGATCAGGTTGCGGACCGCCTCGTCGATGGCGGCCGCGGCCATCCAGTAGGCGTCCCACCGGCTGTAATGGGGGTTGAGCCCGGCCGCGAGCGCCACGCCGCGGCGTTCCCGGGGGTGCAATTGCAAAACGGCCGCGTCCGACGGGCCGACCCCGGTGGGGCCCACAAAAGGTTTCACCACGGTCCGGCCCTGGACTTCGTGGTCGTACTGGCGGACCACCCATTCCTTGGAGGCGACGGTGGGCTGGGCCAGCACCGCGAGCAGGGCCTTGGGGACCGGCGCGCCCTTGGGGAACGCCACCGCCGGGGGCGGCGACCAGCGGGACTCCATGGACCGTTTGGGCACCCCGTCGTGGAGGAACGCCATGTCCATGTCGACCAAGGTGTCCTTTCCGTGCATCACTTTCAAGCGGCCGTCGGAAGAGAACGTCCCGATTTCGGCGCAGTCCACGTCTTCGTCCGCGAACAGTCTCAACAGGGGCGCCAGGTTCCCCGGCGGCACGGCCATCACCATGCGCTCCTGGGACTCGGACAACCAAATCTCCCAGGGGACGATGCCGGCGTATTTGAGCGGCACTTTTTCCAAATTCACGAGGGCCCCGGTTTTTTCGCCCATCTCGCCCACGGCCGAGGACAGCCCGCCGGCGCCGCAGTCCGTGATGCCGCGGTAGAGGCCCTTGTCCCGGGCCACCAGGAGGACGTCCATCATTTTTTTCTGAACGATGGGGTTCCCGATCTGAACCACGCTCGAGGGGATGCCCGTGGTGAGGGTGTCCGAAGAAAAGGTCGCCCCGTGGATGCCGTCCCGGCCCACGCGGCCGCCGGCCATGACGATTTTGTCTCCCGGCTTCACGCTTTTTTCGATGGTGGATTTGGGCATGAGCCCCAGGGTGCCGCAAAACACGAGGGGGTTTTCGGCGAAGTCGGCGTCGAAGACCACGGCGCCGCTGACGGTGGGGATGCCCATGCGGTTGCCGTAGTCGCGCACGCCGGAGACCACGCCGTTGACGATGCGCCGGGTGGACAGGCCGGACCCGGTTTTTTTCTCGGCCTGTTCGTCCAGGGGGCCGAAACAGAACACATCCGAATTGGCGATGGGTTTGGCCCCCAACCCGGCGCCCAAAATATCCCGGATCACCCCGCCGAGCCCCGTGCCCGCGCCGCCGTAGGGTTCCAGGGCCGAGGGGTGGTTGTGGGTTTCCACTTTAAACGCCAGGGCGTCTTCGCCCCCGTCCGTGGAGGCGTCCACGATGCCCGCGTTGTCTTTGAACACCGACAGGCACCAGGGTTTGTTCAAGTCCTCGGTGACTTTCACGATGGTGTCTTTGAGAAGGTCTTTGTAGTTCCGCCCGCGTTCGACCCCGTTTTCGTCTTTTTCAATATGGCGAACGGCGGCCCGGAAGGTTTTGTGCTTGCAGTGCTCGGACCAGGTCTGGGCCAGAGTTTCGAGTTCCGGGTCGGAGGGCGGCCGGCCCTGGGTTTTGAAGTGGGCCTGGATCGCCGTCATTTCTTCGGCGTTCAACGAGAGGCCGCGCGCTTTGCTCAACGCGACCAGGGCTTCGGGGGACAGGGACAGGAAATCGGCGCTCACAGGATCTCCACGGTCTGCACGAGGGGGTTCATCAAATGGTCCTCGCAAAAACGGCGCAGGGCGGCGGGGGCCGCGGCGCCGAAGAAATCGAACACCTGGCCGGACCGCACGCCTTCGAGATTCGTGAGGCCGGCGTCCCGGGCGGCCAACCGCACCGTGTCGGCCACGGGATCGGACACGCCTTGTTTCAGCCAGATCTCCGCCAACCGGCCCCCTTGCGGACGTCGCACGTGGTCGGCGGGGAACACCGACGCCTCCTGGGTCACCGGGTCGGCCAACACCTTGTCCGCCAGGAACCGGGCGTCTTTTTCCGAAAGGCCGCCCGCCAATTCGTAGGCCTGCCCCGCGCGCACGCGGGTCACGCCGGCGAGACCCGCCAGCCGCCCTTCCCGCCGGACGTGCTCCCCCCGGTGGTCGACGACCGCGGGTTTCAAGTGGACCAACACACGCCAGTTCATGGGGTCTCCAAAATCAAACGAACCGCTCGCCCGTCAATTTCTCGTAGGCGGCGACGTATTTTTCCCGGGTTTTGGCCACGACGTCCGCCGGCAGGGCCGGAACGGGCGGGCGGCGGTCCCATTGAATCCGATTCAAATAATCACGCACGAATTGCTTGTCAAAACCGTCCTGGGGACGGCCGGGCGCGTAGGGGATCTTGTCCCAAAAGCGGGAGGAATCGGGGGTCAACGCTTCATCGATCCAGACAATTTTACCATCCCGAAGGCCGAATTCAAACTTCGTGTCGGCCAGCAGAAACCCCCGCTCTTCGGCGTGGCGGGCGGCGGCGGCGTAGATCGCGAGGCTGACGGCCCGGAGGCGTTCCGACAGGTCCGCCCCCACCAGCGCGACCATGCGCTCGTAGGAAATGTTTTCATCGTGCTCCCCGTCGGGGGCCTTGGTGGCGGGCGTAAAAATGGGTTCGGGCAGGCGTGCCGATTCCCCCAGCCCCGCCGGCAGAGAGACACCGCAGACACTCCGGGAGGCTTGGTACTCCTTCCAGCCGGAACCCGCCAGATAACCGCGCACAACGCATTCCACGTCCACCCGCCGGGTTTTCTTGACCAACACGACGCGCCCGTCCAGGCCCGCGCAGGCCCGGGCGACCTCGGGCGGGAAATCGGCGACGCGGGTGGCGATCAGGTGGTGCGGGCAGACGGCCGCGAGCTTGGCGAACCAAAAATTGGACATCTGGCAAAGAATCCGGCCCTTGTCGGGCACCGGCGTGGGCAGGACGAAGTCGTAGGCCGAAATGCGGTCCGTGGCCACGATCAACAGACGGTCCCCCAGGTCGTAGACGTCCCGAACCTTGCCTCGGGTCCACAGCTTAAACGGCAAAAGGTCGGTCGTGGTCATGGGCGTCGCGGGGCGAATCCTATTCCCACTCGATGGTGGCGGGGGGTTTGGAGGAGATGTCGTACACGACGCGGTTGATGCCGCGCACTTCGTTGATGATCCGGGTGGACATTTTGGCCAACACCTCGTCCGGGAGCCGCGCCCAATCGGCGGTCATGGCGTCCACCGAGTTCACGGCCCGCACGGCAATGGCGTTCTCGTAGGTTCGTTCGTCGCCCATGACCCCGACGCTGTTGACGGGCAAAAGGACCGCGAAGGCCTGCCAGAGTTTGTGGTACAGGCCCGCCTCGCGGATTTCTTGTTCCACGATCAGGTCCGCCTCGCGGGTCTTGCGCAGCTTGTCCTCGGTGATGTCGCCCAGGACCCGCACCGCCAGGCCCGGTCCCGGGAAAGGCTGGCGGAACAATATTTCGTCGGGCAAACCGAGCTCTTTGCCCAGGGCGCGCACCTCGTCCTTGAAGAGGAATCGCAGGGGCTCGACCAGTTTCATCTTCATTTTATCCGGCAGGCCGCCCACGTTGTGGTGGGTCTTGATGACGGCCGAGGGGCCCTTCACCGAAACGCTTTCGATCACATCGGGATACAACGTGCCCTGGGCCAGGAATTTGACGCCCTTGAACTTTTTGGAGAATTCCTGGAACACCTCGATGAACGCGTGACCGATAATCTTCCGTTTGCGTTCGGGGTCGGTGACGCCTTTGAGTTTGCGCAAGAAACGTTGCCGGGCGTCGACGATGTGGGTCACGTACCCCTGGGCCTTTCCGAAAACCTTGCGGACGCGCTCCTCCTCCCCCGCGCGGAGCAGGCCGTTGTTGACGAAAACGCAGACCAGTTGCTTGCCGAGGGCGTTGTGCAACAGGGCCGCCGCCACGGAGGAGTCGACCCCGCCGGAGAGCGCCAACAGGACCTTCTCCTTGCCCACCTGGTCGCGCACGATCCGGGTCTGTTCTTCGGCGAAGGAAGCCATGGTCCAGTTCGGCTTTTCCCCGCAAATTTCAAACAAAAAGTTCGCCAACAGCTCCTTGCCCCGGGGCGTGTGGTGCACCTCGGGGTGAAACTGGACGGCGTAAAAGTTGCGCGCGGTGTTGGCGATGGCCGCGTAGGGCGCGTTGGTCGTCTTGGCCACGATTTCAAAACCTTTGGGCAACGCCTCGGCGTGGTCGCCGTGGCTCATCCAGACGGGGATCTGGGCGCCCAAACCCGTAAAGAGGGGGTTGTCGGCGGACACACGAATGTCCGCGGGCCCGTATTCGCGCCGGGGGGCCTTGCTGACCCGGCCGCCGAAGTGGGTCACCATGACTTGTAGGCCGTAACAGATGCCCAAAACCGGCACGCTCAGGTCGAACAGCGCGGGGTCGGGTTTGGGCGCGCCCTTGGCGTACACGCTCGACGGTCCCCCCGAGAGGATCACCCCCGCCGGGTTGGCGGCGCGGATTTTGTCGATGGGGTGGTTGTAGGGGTGGATTTCGCAAAACACGTTCGCCTCGCGCACCCGGCGGGCGATGAGTTGCGTGTATTGGGATCCGAAGTCGAGGATGAGGATCATGGGGCTGTCGTCTCCTGTTTCTTTTTTTCCGCCGCCTTGAATCGGTTGAAGGAGTCCTTGGGGGATCGAGCGCGTCCGAAAACCACCTCTTTTTCCAGTGTTTCCCAATCCCAGGGATACCCTGGCCCTTTAACCAGCAAGATGTTTTTCTTGAGCGTTTTCCCGTTTTTCCCCATGTAGTAGCGGCGTTCCAAAATCGTCTCGTTCACAGCCCCCGCCCGGCAAAAAACAAATCGCAAGCGTTCTCCCCGATCGTAATAAGCGTTCACGGTCACCACCGAATCCTGCCCCCCGAGTGATTCAATGTACAGCCGGGCACGGCCTTCCGAATCGGCATAGAGGGTTGCGTCTTCGAACTCGCTGATGGGGACCGTCTTCGATTCGATTGTTTTTTCAACCCGAAGGGATTCCACTTCCTTATAAACGGCGCGGATTTCAGCAATTTCAGAGGGCGACGATTTCGGAATGGGCCCCCCGATCACCAACACCCCGCCAAGAACCAGCGGAACCCCCAAGACACAGCCTTTGCGCGTAGGGACGCGGCGCATCACGACTGTTCCCGAACGGTTTGGGGCGCGGCCTTCAAATACAACGGGAGAGCGCCTTCCTGCCGACCGTCCACGGCCAGGTCGATGGAGTAGCGTCCAAACTTTTCGAGTCGAAGCTGCTGCAAATTGAGGATCAAGTTCGCCACCGCCGACTCGTCCCCCGGCGCCACCCCGATGCGGATTTCGGTTTCAAAGGGGGGCAGAGCGTGCTTGCCGTCGGCGTCCACCACGGCGATCTTGACCCGGTGGGGCCCCGCCTCAATGCGCTGGAAGCGCAACCGGAGCGCCACGGCGCAGGAGGGATGAACCGCCGGCGCGTTCGGCGCCACGATGGCGTCGAACGCGCCCAGCAAATTCAACTTCCCCCCCGCCTCCGTGGCGGCGTCGCAAAGGGCGAACAGCTCGAGGTTCATGGGCGCCCGTCGGCGGCGGTGTTAAACGATTCCCTTGGCCGGAGCGGTGTAAACGGCCTTGCCGAAACCCAAGATGGGCAGGAACACGAAGGGCAACAGGACCATGCCCACCGCGAAACCCAACCCTTGGCCGAAGGCCTTGGAAAGCTTGAAGTAAAGCAGGAACATGAAGACGATGTTGACGATCGGGATCAAGAAGAACACCAAATACCAGCCCGGCCAACTCACGATTTCACAGAGGACATAGAGGTTGTAGAACGGGATCAGCGACGCCCAACCCGGCCGACCGGCTTTGACGAAAATCCGCCAGCTGGCCACCAACAACAGGACCAGGATGCCCAACCACACCAACAACCCGAACACGCCATTTCCCGATTGCATTATTGAGGTCTCCTTTGTTTGAACGGGGCTATTTCTTGCCCATACCGACGCGCTGCGCCTGCTGGAACAGCTTGCCTTCGTGCTTGATTTCCGGCGCGATGATGATTTCCGTCAGTTGAAATTCTTTGATGTTTGTGGCGCCCACGGCCCCCATGCAGGTGCGGATGGCGCCGACGATGTTTTGGGTGCCGTCGTCGAGGGAGGCCGGCCCGTGCAGGATTTGCTTCAAGGTGCCCACGGTGCCCACCCGCACGCGCGTGCCGCGCGGCAGGTTGTGGTGCGGGGTGGCCATGCCCCAGTGGTACCCCAGGCCCGGGGCCTCTTCGGCCCGGGCGAACACTGAGCCGACCATGACCGCGTCGGCGCCGGAGGCGAAAGCCTTGCAGACGTCGCCGCCGGTGCTCATACCCCCGTCGGTGATGATCGAGACGTAGCGGCCGGTTTTCTTGAAATAAAAATCCCGAGCGGCGGCGCAGTCCACCGTGGCCGTCACCTGGGGGACGCCCAAACCGAGCACGCCGCGGCTGGTGCAAGCGGCGCCGGGGCCGACGCCGACCAACAGGGCCGCGGCGCCTGTTTCCATGAGTTCCAGGGCGGCCGAATAGGTGACCACGTTGCCGATGATCACGGGGATCTTGAGCTTTTCGCAAAGCTTCGACAAGTCCACCACGGGGCCTTTGGCGGATTTGAAGCGCGCCGTCGTCACCGTGCCCTGCACGATGAACAGGTCGGCCCCGGCGTCGGCGGCGATTTTGCCCACGCGCTCGGCGTTTTGCGGGATGGAGGACACCGCGCAGAGGACGCCTTTGGTCTTGATTTCTTTGACCCGCTGGGCCACGAGTTTTTCTTTCACCGGCTCTTTGGAATAAATCTCTTGAACCAGCTTGGTGGCGACTTCCGGTGTGGCTTCGGCAATTTTTTTGAAAAGGGGCTTGGTCTTTTCGTAGCGGGTTTGGATGCCGTCCAGGTTCAACACCGCCAGCCCGCCCATTTGCCCCATGGCGATGGCGAATTCGACGTCAACGACGCCGTCCATGGCGCTCGCCAAAATCGGGATCTGCAGTTTCACGGGCCCCAACCGCGTGGACACGTCGGCGTCCTCGGGGTTCACCGTCACGGTGCCCGGCACCAAGGCCACTTCGTCAAAACCGTAGGCCCGGCGGGCCTCCCTGTCACGACCAATAAAGAACGCCATGCGATGGTTCCTCCTGGGAAAGGTAAATTTTTAAATGACTTTCGGGGCGGTGATGGTCTTTTGACCCTGGTACTTGCCCTGGCGGTCGGCGTAGGACGTCGCGCAGACTTCGTCGGACTCCAAAAACAACACTTGCGCGATGCCCTCGTTCGCGTAGACCCGCGCCGGCAGGGGCGCGGTGTTCGAAATTTCCAGCGTCACGTGCCCTTCCCACTCCGGTTCGAAGGGGGTGATGTTCACCACCAAGCCCATCCGCGCGTAGGTGCTTTTTCCGAAGGTGACCGTCACCACGCTGCGCGGGATGCGGAAACGCTCCACCGACCGCGCCACGGCGATGCCGTGGGGCGGGATCTCCACGAACGTCTCGGTGCGGATTTCCTGGAACGGCGCGCGCGACGCGTCCTTCGGGTCCAGGACCGCCCCCGGGACGGCGGAATAAAGCCGGAACTCGCCCGCCACGCGGAAGTCGTAGCCGTAACTCGACAACCCGTAGGAGATCACACCCGGCCGTTTTTCCCCCTCGGCGAAGGGATCGATCATCCCGTGGTCCAGCGCCATGCGCCGGATCCACGTGTCGTTTTTAACCGGCACGCGCTTTTACGAGCACTCCGAGTGCCCGCAGTCGAAGCAGGTCACGCCGGTGCAGCCGCTCTGCTGGGCCACGTTGGAGGAGAAGCAATCCGGGCAATAGAGCGCGGCGGAACGGTTCCACAATTCCAAGCCGCCCTTCGCCTCCTCGCCGGCCGGCGCCGCGGGGGGCGTCTCCATCTGGCCGTGCTTTTGCAAGTGGGTTCGCAACGCGATGGCGATGGCGTGCGGGATCGAGTCCACCCGTTGGGCGCCGAAGCCGAAGGGGCGGTCGCCCTTGACGGAGTTGAGGTGTTTCAGGATCCGCTTCGGATCCCCGCCGGCCTCGAGGTACTTGGAGATCATGATCCCCACCACCGAGGTCAAACCCGAGATGTCCGTCCCCAGGGGCGAAAGGCTCGTGAAGAGGCGGTAGGGGCCCGTTTCGTCGTAGTCGATGTGGATGTGCAGCCCGCCGTGGCCCGTGCGGATCTCGTAGTACTCGGAGGACATGCCCCGGGCCGTGTCGCGGGCCTTGGGTTTCGGCGCGGCGGCGCCGCCCGTTCCCAGGTTCAGCACCTGCTGGCTCTTGGAGCCGTCCCGGTAGATCGTGGTGCCTTTGCAGCCGGCCTTGTAGGCCTGCCAGTAGGCGGCCTTCACGTCCTCGCGGGTGGCGGAGTTGGGCATGTTGATCGTCTTGGAGACGGCGTTGTCGGTGTGGGTCTGGAACGCCGCCTGGATCTGCACGTGGAAGGGGACCGCCACGTCGTGGCTCGAGGCGAAGAGTTTCTGGAATTTTTCCGGAATCTCTTTGACGCCGCGGGCCGATTTGTGGTTGCCTTCGACTTTTTTCCAGAGCTCGTTCTCCGCCATGCCGAAGTAATTGTTCCGGCGGGCGACTTCGCGGAAGAGCGGGTTGACTTCGTGGAAGACGTCGGCTTCGTTGGGCTTCTCGCCTTTTTTGAGGGCGTCCAGCGCCCTCGCGTTGTAGCGCGTGTAGGCGATGGCGAAGAAGGGCTCGATGCCCGCGCCCTGCAGGCCGGCGGCCAGCCCGATGGTGCCGGTGGGGGCGATGGTCGTGCGGGCGCAATGGCGCGGCAGGCGGGCCTCGCCGCGGAAGTGCGGGCTCTCCGGATCGAAGATGGAGCCTTTCCAGTTGGGGAAGGCGCCGCGTTCCTCGGCCAGGGCCTCGGAAGCCTCCAGGGCTTTCTCGTTGATGAACCCCATGACCTTGGTGGAAAGCGCCAGGCATTCCTCGGAGTCGTAGGCCACGCCCATTTTAACGAGGGCTTCGGCCCACCCCATGACGCCCAACCCGATGCGGCGGTTGCCCTTGGACAGCTCTTCGATTTGGGCCAGGGGGTAGTTGTTGACTTCGATGACGTTGTCGAGGAACCGCACGCACAGGGCCACGGTTTCGGCCAACCGGTCCCAGTTCATTTGCCCCAGGGTGACCTCCCCCTCCACGAAATTGGAGAGGTTGATGGACCCCAGGTTGCAGGGCTCGTTGGGGAGAAGCGGTTGTTCGCCGCAGGGGTTCGTGCTTTCGATCTGCCCCAGTTGCGGCGTGGGGTTCGAGGCGGAGTTGTTGATCCGGTCGATGAAGATGATGCCGGGGTCGCCGGTGCGCCAGGCGCCGTCGACCATTTTTTCGAAGACGTCGCGGGCGTTGAGCCGCTTGCCGGTGGGCTGGAGGGTGCGGGGGTTGAGCAGGTCGTACTCCTCGCCCTTTTCCACCGCGTTCATGAATTTTTCGTCCACGGTGACGGACACGTTGAAGTTTTCCATGACGCCGGGCTTGTCCTTCATGGTGATGAAGTCTTCGATCTCCGGGTGCCAATAGGGGAGGATCCCCATGTTGGCGCCGCGGCGGGCGCCGCCCTGCTTGACGACGTCGGTCATCTTGTCGAAGATCTGCATGAAGCTGATGGCGCCGGAAGCCGTGCCTTTGGTGGACTTGACGTTGTCCCCGGAGGGGCGCAGCCGCTGAAAGGAGAACCCGGTGCCGCCGCCGGACTTGTGGATGAGCGCCTGGGCTTTGACGGCGTCGGCGATGCCCTCCATGCTGTCCGGCACGGGCAGCACGTAGCAAGCCGACAACTGCTGGAGGTCGCGGCCGGCGTTCATGAGGGTGGGGGAATTGGGCAGGAAGTCGAACCGCGCCATCATGGCGTAGAACTTGTCCCGCCAGGCCTCGGCCAGATCGCGGGCCTCGGGGATCTCCGCGGCGGCCTTGCGCAGGTTGTCCAGATAGACGAAAAAGTTTTTGTCCCGCTCATCGGACGTGGCCAGGCCGTGGTGGAGAAGCGTCATGCGGCTTTTTTGGCCCTTGCGGGTGTGGGCCTCGACGGTCTTGCGCTTGACGCCGTCCCAGAGGTGCCAGCCGTCCGCCTCGGGGGCGTGGAGGAGTTCGCCCAGGGCGATGTTGGCGGCGACCCGTTCCAACCACACCTCGGGCGAAGGGTCGGTGCGAAGATATTTGTCGGTGATGACTTTGCGCTGGTTTTCCGACAGGCGCAGGGCCGGGCGGGCGCGCGATTTTTCCGACGGGCGAGCAGGGGCGTCAACGGGGTTCATGGGCGTTCCTCCATCCTTCTTCAAGACGATTCGTTAGACCGTCGCCGGCTGGGCGGCGTCCGGCAAAAGGGCATCCCCCGACGCGGGTGATTTCAACATCGGGTCTTTCGGGACGGCGAGGCGGGCCGCGCCGAGCGTCACGCGTCGGCGGTGGGCCTGCTTCAGCCGCTTGATTTCCGTCAGGAAGGAGTCGATGTCGCCGAAGGAGCGGTAGACGGAAGCAAATCGCACATAGGCCACGGTGTCGATGTCGTAGAGCCGCTTGAGGATGCGTTCCCCGATTTCCGCGGTGGGCACTTCCAGCACGTAGTCTTGCAGGCTGTATTCCACTTCCGAGACCAGCTTCTCGATGACGGCGGGGGACACGGGCCTCTTGCGGCAGGCGCGGACGATGCCTTCGCGCATCTTGTCGCGGCTGAAGGGCTCCCGGCGGTTGTCGCGCTTGATGACCATCAACGGGGTCGATTCGACCCGCTCGTAGGTGGTGAAGCGCTTGCTGCAGTGCAGGCACAGACGGCGCCGACGGATCACCGAGGCCGACTCCAACGGTCGGCTGTCGATGACGCGGTCTTCCGGATGATCACACGCGGGGCATCTCATGGACTTTCCCTACAACAGGTGGGGTCTCCCTCCCAGGATTCTACCACATATTGATTCTTCGCCCCACGCGGCGGGCGGCCACGGGTTGTGGCGGCGCGTATCTTACACCACCATCCCTAGTGAGTGTCAAGCGCGTTTTTTACCGACGATCCGCGGGCCGCCGCTCGGCGGAAAAGCGCGTTTTTGTAAATTTTTTCCGCCCCCCAAAAATTTACTTGCGCCGTGGCGCGGCATTTAATTCCCGACGGGAAAACGGCCCCGCGCGGCGCGCGTGTCCCGTCCGGCGCGCCCGCGGTCTAGGCCAATCCGGCCGAAAGTGCTAAATTCCTTTTCGCGATACCCATGCCGACCGCCCGAACATTCGCCGTCCTTTGCGGGATTCTCCTGTCCCTCGCCTCGCCCCGACCGAACCGGGCGGCGGAAACCGTCACCATCAAAGGGTCCGACACCCTGGTCATCCTCAATCAGCGCTGGGCGGAACGGTACATGGCCACCCACGGAATAGCCATCGTTCAGGTGACGGGGGGTGGATCGGGCACCGGGATCGCCTCCCTGCTTGCGGGATCGACGGACATCTGCGCTTCCTCCCGCCCCATGAAAGAAAAGGAGCGGGTCGCCCTCAAGGCCAAGACCGGGCGCGACCCCGTGGAAATCGCCGTCGCCAAGGACGGCATCGCGGTCTATCTCAACAGCGCCAACCCCCTTTCCGCGCTCACCACCGAGCAGGTGGCCCTGGTGTACCGCGGCAAGATCACCAATTGGAAAGACCTGGGCGGGCCGGACCAAAAAATCATCCTTTATTCCAGGGAAAACAATTCGGGGACCTACGAATTCTTCAAAGAACACGTGTTGAAGAAAAAGGATTTCACCCCCTTCGCCCAGTGCCTGCCCGGAACGGCCTCGGTGGCCAACGCCGTCGCCCGGGACAAGCGTGGCATCGGCTTCGGCGGCGCCGCCTACGCCAAGGGCATCAAGTTCGCCGCGCTCCAGGCGGATCCCGCCCGGCCGGCCATCCTCCCCGATGAAAAACACATTTTGGACGGTACCTACCCGGTCAGTCGCGACCTGTATTACTACTTGCGCGGGGACCCCGCAGGCCCCATCAAGGATTTCATCGATTTCGCCTTGAGCCCCGAAGGCCAGGCCATCGTGGCCAAGGTGGGGTTTTATCCCATCGCGGGGAAAAAGAAATGATTCAGAAAAAACTCTCGGAGCGGATCATCGAGGGATTGATCCACGCCAGCGCCGCCATCGCCATCGTGGGTTTGGTCCTCATCTTCGTCTTTATCGGGAAAGAAGCCGTGCCCCTTTTCACCTCGCCGGAGGCCCGCGCGGAGGCGGGCCTGTCTAAGTTGTTCCTGGCGCAGGTCCCGGAACCTGGCGAGCCCGCCGGGCACATGTGGCAACCGGTGTCGGAAATTCCCAAATATTCCTTTTGGCCCCTCATCATCGGGACTCTCAAAGTCACCTTTGTGGCGTTGGCCTTCGCCTTCCCCCTGGCCCTGGGGGCGGCGGTCTTCACCTCGGAGTTCGCGCCCCCCTGGCTCAAGGAAATCGTGAAACCCGTCATCGAACTCCTGGCGGGCATTCCCTCGGTGGTGCTCGGGTTTTTCGCCCTGCTCGTGATGGCCACCGCCGTTCAGGACCTGTTCGGTTTGGACTACCGCCTCAACACCATCAACGCCGGCATCGCCCTCGGCCTGGCGGTCATCCCGATCGTGTTCACCGTCGCCGAGGACGCCCTGACGGCCGTTCCCCAAAGCTACCGGCAGGGCTCGGTGGCCCTGGGCGCCACCCCCTGGCAAACGGCCCGCCGGGTGGTGTTCCCCGCCGCCTTTCCCGGCATCTTCGCCGCGGGCATTCTGGGCTTCGGCCGCGCCATCGGGGAGACGATGATCGTCCTCATGGCCTCGGGCAACCAGGCCATCCCGAGTTGGCATCTGGGGTACGGGTTCCGCAGCCTCTCGGCCACCATCGCCTCGGAACTGGGCGAAGTCGTATCGGGCAGCCCCCATTACCACGTGCTTTTCTTCATTGGGGTTTTGCTCTTTGTCTTCACTTTTTTAATCAATCTCGCCGGCCAAATGTGGGTCGGTCGGTTCCGTAAAAAGCTCACGGGGGAACAATGAAACGCCGCTGGATCGACCTCACCAGCGTTTTTTTCAAGGCCTTAACGGGTTTGGCCTGCCTGATCTTGACCCTCGCGGTGGTCCTGATCCTGGGGAACGTCGTGATCCACGGCGTCGGCCACATCAATTGGGATTTCCTTTCGACGGCGCCGCGGTCCGGCATGACGGAAGGCGGCATTTTCCCCGCTATTTTCGGCACGGCTTTTCTGGTGATCCTCATGACCATCGCCGTGGTGCCCCTGGGCGTGTCGACGGCCATCTATCTGCAGGAATACGCGCCCAAAAAATCCCGCTGGGTGCCCCTGGTGCGGATGGCCATTCAAAACCTCGCCGGCGTGCCGGCGATCGTTTTCGGCCTGTTCGGGCTCGGCTTCTTCATCAATTTCGTCGGTCGGGGTCTCGACAAATTCTTCTTTGACAACAAGCTCTACTTCGGCCAACCCGCCATTCTTTGGGCGGCGTTGACCTTGGCGCTCCTCACTTTACCGACGGTCGTGGTCGCCACCGAGGAGGCCCTGCGGGTGGTGCCGCGAAGCCACCGGGAAGTGGCCTATTCCCTGGGCGCCACCCGTTGGCAGATGGTGCGGTTCGTCCTGCTGCCCCAGGCGGTGGGCGGCATCTTGACGGGAACGATCCTGGCCATCAGCCGCGGCGCCGGCGAGGTGGCGCCGATCCTTTTCACCGGGGCGGCCTACTTCCTCCCGTACCTGCCCACGCGGCTCAACCACCAATTCATGGAGCTGGGCTATCACGTCTACGTCATGGCCACCCAATCACCGGACGTGGACGCCACCCTGCCCATCCTCTACGCCACGGTGCTCGTGCTGCTGCTGTTGACCTTCGGCCTCAATTTCACCGCCATCATCATCCGCTCGCGCATCCGCCGGAGGATCCAACGATGAGCCGCCTGGGCGCCGCCGAAAAAATCCGGGTGCGGAACCTCACCGTCCGGGCGGGGGGCAAAACCCTCTTGAACGACGTGTCGTTGGACGTGTCTCAAAACGAAATCCTCGCCATCATCGGTCCGGCCGGCGGCGGCAAAACCACGCTGTTGCGGTGCCTCAACCGGCTCACCGACCTGGAGGACAACCTGGAGGTGCGGGGCGAAATTCTTTTGGACGACCGTGACCTTTTGGACCCCAAAACCGACGTGGCGTCGCTGCGACGGCGGATCAGCATGATGTTCGCCGTGCCAACGCCCTTGCCCATGTCCATTGAAGACAATTTGCGCCTGGGCCTTCGCTTTCAGGGGGCCCAAACGCCCCGGGGCCGCGTGGAGGAAAGCCTGCGCGCCGCCTTCCTTTGGGATGAGGTCAAAGACCGGCTGGGCGCGTCGGCCTTGGAACTGTCGGGAGGCCAACAACAACGTCTTTGCCTCGCGCGCAGCCTCATGCTCGCGCCGGACATCCTGCTTCTGGACGAACCCTGCTCGGGCCTGGACCCCATCTCCACCGCCAAGATCGAAGAGGCCTTGAAAGGTCTCAAGGAAAAAATGTCCATCGTGCTGGTGACCAACAACGTCAAACAGGCGTCGCGCACCTCGGACCGGACGGCTTTTTTACTGATGGGCCAACTGATCGAAGAAGGCGAAACCGGGCAAATTTTCACCAGCCCCAAAGAACAAAGGACGGCCGACTATGTCTCCGGACGTTTTGGTTAAAACCCCCGAGAAAACCCCGGACCGTCCCGCGGCGGCCCAGAACGCGCCCACCGAGACCCCGGTGTTGGAGACGCGGGATTTAAACTTTTTTTACGGCAACTTCCAGGCCCTCCAAAACATTCACATCGCGATTCCGGACCGGGCGATCACGGCCTTCATCGGTCCGTCGGGTTGCGGCAAATCGACCCTTTTGCGAACGCTGAACCGTCTGAACGATTTAATCAACGGCGCGCGCGTCGAGGGCGAAGTCCTTCTGCGCGGCAAGAACATTTACGCGCCCAAGGCCGACCTCATCGGCCTGCGCAAACGCGTGGGTATGGTGTTCCAGCGGCCCAACCCCTTCCCCATCAGCGTTTTCGAAAACGTGGCCTACGGGCCCCGGGTCCACCACGCCGTGCAGGGCGCGGGGCTGCGGGAACTGGTGGAGAAATGCCTGAGGTCCACGGGGTTGTGGGACGAGGTGAAGGACCGCCTCGACGCCCCGGCCCTCGCGCTTTCCCCCGAGCAACAGCAACGGTTGTGCATTTCCCGTTTGTTGGCGGTGGAGCCCGAAGTCCTTCTCATGGACGAGCCCTGCTCCGCCCTCGACCCGTTGGCGACCCAGCGCATCGAGGAGATGATCATCGACCTCAAACAACGCTACGCCATCGTGATCGTGACGCACAACATGCAACAGGCCGCGCGCGTTTCCTCGCGCACGGCCTATTTCCTCCTGGGCGACCTGGTGGAATACGGCCCGACGGGGCAGATCTTCACCAGCCCCCAGGACCCGCGCACCGAACAATACATCACCGGCCGTTTTGGATAAGGGTTCGTTCCAAAATAAATGACCTATTTCCGAGGAGCCCAGGTGGGGGGAGTTCAAGGAGCGACGAGGACGCGATGCGGGACATCGCTACCGAGGAGTGACGCGGGAATCCCCCCGCATGGGCTCCTCCCGAAGGGCCGAGGGCCTTCGGCCTGCGCCTTTGCGAAATTTCCCTTACAGGCCACCAGCCTGCTCGGGAAACTTCGCTACGGCTCGGCACGAATCCCCTCAGCGGAAATGTGTCAGTTATTTTGGAACGAACCCTAAGGAGACCCCCGTGGAACGCCATTTCGACGAAGAACTCAACCGCCTCAAGGAGCTCCTGCTCCGCATGGGCGCCACCGCCGAGGACATGATCCAGAAGGCCGTTCGCGCCCTGCGCGAACGGAACGAAAAGCTCACCCAGGAGGTGTTTACCCTGGAGGAGCAGGTCAACCACATGCACGTGGAGGTCGACGACCGCTGCCTGAAGCTCATCGCCCTGCACCAACCCATGGCGGCGGACCTGCGCCTCATCACCGCGGCCATGAAAATCAATTCGGATTTGGAGCGGATCGCCGACCAGGCCGTGAACGCCTCACAGACCTGTTATTACCACCTCTTCAAGGAAACACCCGTGCCCCAGGTGAGCCTGGTCTTCCGCATGGCGGAGATCTCCCAAAAAATGCTGCGCGAGGCCCTGGACGCTTTCTCCCGGGGCGACGTAAATCTGGCCCAGGGCGTCTTCCCCCAGGACGAGGAAGAGGACAAACTCAAGGCCGAGGCGATCACCAGCCTGATCGATTTGATCAAGAAAGACCCGACCCATTCCACCCAATTCGTGGACTTGATCCTGCTGGCCAAGAACATGGAACGCATCGGCGACCACGCCACCAACATCGCCGAGGACGTCATCTTTATGGTCCAGGGCAAAGACATCCGCCACCGCTTCGCCGATCCCAAATAAAAAAGGGGCGCGGGCCCACGGCCCGCGCCCCTTTTGTTTATTGCCTCACTTGCTGTCGAAGGCGTACCCCAGGCCCCGGGCCTGTTCCCGGACGGCGTCGAGGATCGCTCGGTCGAGGGTGTCTTTGGCGTCCGCGGGTTTCTCGGCCAGGAATTTTTCCCGTTTCTTACCCAGCGCGTCCAATTCCGATTGAATCTTTTCTCGTTCGGCCTGTTTGGCCTTCAACGCGCCCTCCAGTTCCTTCGCGTCCTTTCCGCGCATTTCGGCCGGCAGGTCTTTGGCCTCGAGCTCGACGGCTTTCATTCGACCGCTGACCACGGCGCTCACGGCGTCTTCCGCCGCCAGGGACTCGCTGTACTGCCGTTTGGATTTGAAAAGCGAACGCTCCACGGAAGCCCCGGCCGGCGCGGCCTTGAGGGCCGCGGCGTCGGCCCGGCTTTGCCGCGCGGCCGTTTCTTCCGCCCGGGCGCCGAAATAGACGAAGGTGTCGTTGAACAACCGACCCAGTCGTTCGATCTCGTCGTCGTAGGGACTGCGCCGCACCACGATGTCCCGGTCCTGGTTGATGGTCAGGAACGCCCCCCGCCCGCGGTCGGCCCCGTCCCGCCAGCCGGTTTCAAGGCCCTCGCGTCGGTCGCCGCAGAAGATCGTGTTGACGACCACGCCCCTGTCCACGGCCTTTTGGACGGCGTCGCGGAAGTTCACATCCCCCTGGGTGAAGGGTTCGTTGCCGGCGATGAAGAGGGTTTTGTAGGTCGACGCGCGGCCGTCCCATTGAAGGTTTTTGACGGCGTCCTTGATCACCGCCCCGCAATACTCTTCGCCCCCGTTGGTCCGCAGGCCGAACAACATCTCGGACACCCGGTCCAGGTCGCGGGTGAAGGGCAAGACCTGCCGCAGGTATTTTTCCCCCGCCGAGAGGCCGGAATTGCCGTATTCGTAAAGCGCGACTTCGATGCGGGGCGCGTGCCCCCGGCAACGGGAGCCGGCCAGGTCGTTCACGATGCGCCAGAGCTGGGATTTGGCCTGGTCGATCAACCCGTCCATGCTGTTGGACGTGTCGAGCAAAAGAGCCAATTGCACCAGGGGCCGATCGGGCCGGGGATCGACGGGATGAGCCCCGGCCGACACGACAAAGAAAGACAGAATCACCGCTGAGATCCGTTTCATAGACGCCTCCGGGGGAAGTGTCCCCTTGTTGGTACGACACCGAAGGCGCGGTTTGGTTCCGGGGACTAAACTTTTGTGTCCGTTAAAGCGTCAGATAAATGCCAGTGAGGAGCGTGTCATGAGAGCGTGGCCAAGGTGGGCGGTTGTTTTGTTGGGGCTGGGGACGATGTCGCTTAGCGCCGCCAACCCTCCAAAAACACCGGTGTCCAACCGAACGAGGACCGAAGCCGAGGTTCGGCAAGAGACCCGAACCCAGGAAAGGGAGGAGGCGCGAACGCAAAAACGCCAAAAAGAGGGCGTTTTCGGCGATGAGTTGATGACAAAACAAGAAAGAGCGCAGTACCGCAAACAGTTGAAGGAATGCAAAACCGAAGAGGAGCGGGCGCGGTTGCGCATGGAACACCGCCTCCGCATGCAGGAGAGAGCGAGACTTCAGGGAATCGAACTGGCCGATTGACCCGAAGGGCACCCCAGGCCCGCCCCGAAGGCGGGCCTTTATTATTCCCCTTTAAGGCCGGTCCTCAAACGTTCCTCCCCGGTGAACGCGGACGAGCCGGCCGTCCTCTACCCAGACGTTCCGAAGCGTTTTCCCCTCATCCTCAAACCAAAGCACGGCGTTGGCCCCGCTCGAAGTGATTCCCACCAGTCGACCGTAACCGGCCGGCACGAACCCCAGGGAACGCCCCTGGCTGAATCGCGCGCCTTTGTCCACGGTCCCAAAATCCAATTTTTCCTCCGCGACATCGTTGGAATAATAGACCCCCTGCCGAAAGGCGCGAACGCTCGCCGCCCCCGCCGCTCCAAGCCCTATTCCCACGGTCAGCGCCAACCAAACCCATCGTTTCATAGGATCCTCCCTGTGTTCGTGAAATCCAGCCCGATCCCTCCCCAGAGCTTGCGGGTCAAACTGGAAATCGCAAGCCGCGGAACATCCCGGGACGCCACCCAACGCCCGCCCCCAAACGGCGCCACGGATTCGCACAACCACGGGAACATGAATATCTCCCGGTGGGACAACACATGCCGCAAAGGCGTGGGCGCGCGGACCGAGCGCGGGCGCACGCCGAAGCGGTCCCGAAAAAGGCGGGGGATCTCGGTCCGGGACGGCGGACTCGCGAATTCCAATCCGGGGAACTCCCACAGACCCGCGTAGAGCCCGGTGGAGGGTCGCCGGCGAAGGAGCCAGCGGCCGTCCTTCTCAACCATCGCCGCGTGCCAATAAATTGTTTTTTTGGCGGGCTCGCCGCCGGTGGCGGGGATGTCGGCGACGCGGTCCTGTCGACGGGCCCAACAAACCCCCGACAAGGGGCACCGCGCGCAATCGGGCGCGGCGGGGCGGCACACGGTGGCTCCCAAATCCATCAGGGCGGAATTGTAGTGCCGGGCCCCGCCGGGGGGCGTCAAGGCTTTCGCCAAGGCCCAGAGCCGTTTCGATACCGGGGCGGTTTTCGTGTTTTGCCGGACGCCGTAAACCCGGGCCAAGACCCGGATCACGTTGCCGTCCACCAGCGCCGCGGGTTGATTGAAGGCGAAGGACAACACCGCTCCCGCCGTGTAGGGCCCCACGCCCGGCAGGGCATCCACGGCTTCCCGGTCGCGGGGCATGCGGCCGCCGTGCCGGTTCACCAGAATTTGCGCGGCGCGGTGGAGGTTGCGGGCCCGGGCGTAATAACCCAACCCCGACCACAATTCCAAAACGCTTTCCAACCGCGCCGACGCCAGGGCGGCGAGGGTCGGAAAGCGTTGAAGGAAACGCTCGAAGTAGGGGATGACCGTCGCCACGGTCGTTTGTTGCAGCATGAGTTCCGAGACCAGGACGGGGTAGGGGTCCCAGGAGCGCCGCCAGGGCAGATCGTGCCGCCCGTGGACGCGGTACCAGGCGAGGAGTTTCTTTTGAAACGTCGCGGGGGCGGGTCGCACCCGCGCATTTTACCAGTTCCATCGATTTCGACGGCGCCGGGGGGGATTCCGCTGAACCCCACAACGCCGACGGTGATTTCGGGTTAAGCGTTTTGGGCGAGAATTTGGAGAACTTGGATTTGGCTGTTAAAATCCACGGGGCGGAGCGGCATGGCCTCCATGAACCGACGCAGGGCTTCCCCAAGGGCGGCGGGCAGAGCCGCGACGGCCGCGGCGGCCGTGCCCACATTTTGGATCAAACCCTCCGAGGCGCTGACCGCCAGGGACAACGGCCTGTCCCAGTCCGGCCGGGCGATCAGGCGCGCGTAGCTCTCGCCCAAGGCGTTCAGGTCCAAGGACCCCGCGGGCGCCACCGGCCGATCGAGCACGGCGATCCACGGATCCGTCCCGGCCCACCGGTTCAACCGCTCCCGGGTGGATTCGTCGGACCCCGCCAGGATGAGCCGCACCGGGGTGTCGGCCCCGCGGTTAATAGCCCGCACCCGTTCCACGGTGTCGCGGACGGTTTCCCGGTCGTTCCAGTTGCAAATCTCCAATTGGGCCGGGGCGCCCGGGGGGAGCGCGCTCAAAGTCGATTCACCGAGGGCCATTTGGCGGAGGCGGTGCAACACCACCTCCCAGGGGGGAAGCGGGCCCCGCTCGAAGGGCGGCGTCTTTCGAAGCGCGGCTTCAAAGGGCCGACGGTAATCGCTTCGAGCCAGGGCCGGGGCCAGCCGTGTGAGGAATTCGTGACCGCGCGAACGCCCGTCAACGCTTTGGACGTCCAACGGGCCCTCAAAGGGAAGGAATTCGTTGAGCTTGAAGGCCAAATTCCGCTCCTCCAGCCGGAACGCCGTTTCAAAATTGATGGGCGAGCCCCACACCGCGGCGGACAAAATGGCGCCGTCCCGGCCGGCGGCGGGTTCCAACCAAGCCGGCGTCGCGGGGGCGCCCGGGCGAACGAAGGTTTTGTGGAACTCCTCCAGGGCCTTCCCGCGCACCATTTTCCCAGAAAAAAGGTCCCGCAAATCCTGAACCGCGAAATGGACCTCGCGCCGCTCGGCCGCGCTGAGGCCCTCCGGCCCCACCGTTCGGATCACCTCGGCGGCCCGGCGGAGAAAGCGAAGCGACGACCGCTCGTCATGAACCCAGGCCGCGCCCCGCAGAAGCGTCCGAACGATTTTCCCCCAGGGCAACGGGCTCACCTGGACCGACTCGACCCATTCCCCCCGCTTGCCGCGACCCACCGCGCGGGCCACGAGCGACACGACCACCACCGACAAAGCGACCCAGGCCAAAGCGGTCCAACCGACGATCTCGAGGACTCCCGTCGCTCCGGAGGCGGCGTCGACGGCCCAGGCGGCGCCGGGGGTCAACGCGCCGATCAACAGAACGCCCACGGCGGGGGCCAGGAGAGCGGCGGCCCGGGCCGTGCCGGCGCTCCAACGGACCCAACGGTCGTTCACGGGCGGCCCGGCCTGGGGGTTGAAATCCAAATCCTCGATGCGCTGCCACCCCTCTTGGTTGGTGATCCGCACCGTGACGAACCGCGCGGGGTCGTTGGACTCCAAGATTTCGACCGAGGCGGCGTTGCGCAGGGTTTCGCGCCAATCCCGAATGACCGCCGCCGGGGACGGACGCGCGCCGATCAGCCGCAGGAGACCCCGGTACCCCCGGCGCGGTGTCCGCAAGAACGGATGGCCAAAATTTCCGTTGACGATCTCCTGGCCTCCCGCCTGGGGAATGTTCTGCCCCTCTTCGCCCAACAATTCCCGCAGGTCCACCATCAGAGGCACGCCCAAGCGTTCATAGACGAGGAGCAACTTGAGGAACGTCTCCGTGGGGCCGCCGATGTTCGCCAGGGACGGCATGTCAAAGTTCGTCGGGAACGCGACGAACCGCCCTTTTTGGACGTCCCGGGCGTAATTCAAGGCGGCCAACAGGTCCGGCAAGGCGCGGGGGTCGTTGCCCGCCGCCACCCGGCGGTAATTGTGGTGGGGATCGACATGGTAAACCTGTTCCTCCGGAAAGCGCCGCAGGAATTCTACGGCCCAGGGGCCGTAGGCTTCCATCAGGAAATGGAACGATAGCCCCCGCCGCGCGGCGTGGGCCTTGGCCCCGTTGATCAACTTGGTCCAAAGGTCCCATTGCGGATCCCGGGCGGGATCGATGAGGTCGTGGGCCATGTCCACCCGGACCCGGGACACCCCGGCGTCGATCAACCGACGGAGATGCGATTCCAAATAGGAGAAATATTGCGGGTGGGTGAAATCGGGAGCGATCTGGTCCACCCCCATGTACCGCCGAACCAAAAACCGGCCTTCGGGAAACGTCAACAAAACGTGGTCCCGGTTCGCCTCAAGGAGGGCCCGGTCCGAGAGCGCCGCCCGTTCGCCCTCCACCTTGACGACCTCCTTCGCCCACCCAAGGCGGTCGAAGGTCACGTTGAGGGGCGTCAACCAGGGGACGAGGTCGACGGTCACGGTCAGGCCCTTTTGACGGGCGGCCGCCGTGAAGGAAGCCAGGGACGACCAACGGTCTTCGTTGGTGTCGCCGTCCACGACCGCGGGGTTCAAACGGTTCATGTCGTCCACGGCGTAGTTGTTCCCGAAATCATCGCCCAATTCGATGGACCGGCCATCGACCGTGACGGTCATGCGCTTGGGGGTGTAGTCCTGGACGAAAACGGTCGCGGGGCCGAACCGGAGCAGGTTCGGGGCCGCGGTGCTTTCGGTGTGGACCACGACGCCCGCGGCGCTGGGTTCATAGAGCCCGTTGTGGATGTAAATGTCGTTCATGCCGATCTCGGCGAGGAAGGGCAAAAGGCGGGTGGCCTTGGCCAGCCCCCGGTCCGTGGCCATTTTGGCGGCGCGCAAATGGCTGCCCACGTCCATGAGGTTGACCATGGCGGTGCGGAATGAAGGAATATTCGGCGGGTTTGCGGGGAGCGGAACGTCTTTTTCCTCGGTCGGGTCCTCGGGGAAAAAATCGAACACCCGAACGACTTCTTCGCCGTTCTCCCACGTCAGTCGAACGGCGAAATAACGCGTCGGGTCGGAGGTGTCCAACACCTCCACCCGGTCGGCGGCGGCGAGCTCGGCGACCCAGGGCCCGACGCCCAGGGGATCTTCCCGTTCCAACCGCCGGCGGAATTCCCGCCAATCGCGACGGGCCGGGTTGGAAAAGGGGTGCTGAAACCGGCCCGCTTCGTCTCGCGTTTCGCCGCCGGCCTGGGGGATATTCTGCCCTTCCTCTCCCATCAATTCCCGCAGATCCAGCAACAGAGGCAGGCCAAGCCGCTCGTAAGTCAGCAACATCGCCACGAAAGCCGCGGTCGGCCCCCCCATGGCCCGGAGAGACGGCTCGTCGAAATTGGTCGGGTAAACGACGTATTGCCCCCGGCGGCGGCTCAAGATGTCGTCCAAGTCGCGGCGCAATTCGGGAAGGGCGGCCCGGTCCCCCTTCGCGAGCGCGCGGAAAATGTGAAAAGGCGCGGCGTGGTAGACGTAATTGTCCGGGTAGCGGTCCAGGAACCGTTCGGGCCAATTGTCTTTGAACGCCTCCATGATGAAGTTGATTTTTTGCCCTTTCGATTCGGCGTAACGACGGGCGTCCTCGATCAAACGGCCCCAAAACTCCCAATCCACGCCGACCTGGGACACCGTCAAGTCCCCCGCCATATCGACGCGGACGCCCGTCACCCCGGCGTCGATCAACCGCCGCAGGCTCCGGTCCAGGTAGGCGGCGTAGTCGGGGTGGCGGGGGTTCGGTTTCATTTGGTCTTTGCCGGGGAAACAATTTTTCACCAAAAGCCGTTCGGCGCCGAAGGTGAGCAGGGCAAATTCCGCGTTGTCGGGTTGTGCCAGCAATTCTTCGTCCGACCGGTCGCGGTCCGCGCCAACGACCGGCCGGACCTCCTCGGCCCAGCGCGCGGTCTCCGGCGTCAACGCGTCGGGGGAGATCCACGGGTTGAAGTCGACCACCACGCCCAACCCGGCGCGCCGCGCCGCCGCCACCGCCTCGGCGAACCGCGCCCAGCGTTCTTCGTTGGTGACCCCGTCCACGACCGCGGGGTTCAGACGGTCCATGCTGGCGATGGAGAAATTATTGCCGTGGTCCCGGTAGACGAGACCGTCGCGTTCCATCCGCTTGGGAGTGTAACCTTCGACCCGAACCTGGGCGGGCCCGGATTTCACCAACCGCGGCGACGCGCCGCCGTCGCGGTGGATCATGTCCCCCAACGCGCTCATCGCGTAGAGGCCGTTGTAAAGGTAAACCTGCGTGAACCCCCGGCGGGCCAGGGTGGGGAACAACCGCGCGACCTTGGCCAACCCGCGCGCGGTCGTGAAGCCGTCGCCTTCGATGCGGCTGCCCGCGTCCATCAGGTTGACGGCGGCGACGCGACCGAGGGGGGCCTGTTCGACCGGTCGGCGGCGGTCCGGGGGAACCGGGCGGTTCGTGCCGAGCGCCAACCACGGGAGGACGCCGGCCGCCGAAAAAACGGTTTGGTGCCATTCCGCAGCCCCGATGGGGAAGGGGCCGAAGGCCATCCAAAGCAGACCCAACCCCGCCGCCAACACCCACAGGGTTAGCCGCCCCGCTCCGCCCCGCGGCCGGGCCGTGGACGGTCCCGCGCCGTCGCCCGTGAGCAAGCCCCGGGATTTCAATTGATCGAGCCATCGCGACCATTCGTCCGCGGGAACCCCGAGCCGGCGCGCCCGCGCCGTCGAAACGGACGCCGGGGCGCCGACCGCTTCTTTAATCAACGCGCGCAGATCCGTCGGCGCGACGCGGGGCGCGGCGGCCGCCAGCGTCAGCGACATCGGCGCGGCGTCCCCCCCGGCGGTCCCGCCGTCCCGACCGAGGAACCGGGCGTGGAAAGATTCTTCGGTCCAGCCCAGGAGGCCGTCCACAAAACGGTGGGCGACGGCGGATTGGAAACGCGCCGCCGCGTCCGGCTCGTTCCGAACCACCGCCAGGGCCCACCGGAGCGTCCCGTGGTATTGGGCTTCCTTAAATAGCAGACCGGGCCGGATGGATTCCAAGGCGTCGAGGGCCTTCGCGGCGGCGGGGGCGTCGTTGGCCAAGAGGGCGGTTTCCGCCGCGACGAAGAGGAACGACACCCTTGGGGCGTCGAGGCTGCGGCGGGCCACTTCAGGGCCCAGTTGCGCAACGGCCAATTCGGCGGTTTCCAAAGTGTTTTCCAATAGGGACCGAAGACCGGCGGGGCCTTTTCCCAAATTGAGGAGAGCCGCTTTCAAATCCCCGGCGAGACCCGTCAAGCGGTCGTAACCGCCGGTGCTCATGGCCCGATCCACCGACCGCGCCGATTCCACGGCCCGCGCGATCAAAGCCGCGGGAGGGCCCGTGGCCCCGGGCGGGGCCATCCACAGAAGTCCGCCCATCCAGGACAGATACCGCTCCAGCGCTTCCGCCATGAAAACGAGGCCCGATAACCCCAGGACTTGGGAGGCGATCCCCGGCGCGCGACCGCCGGTGGACGATCGAAGATCGCGAGTGCGCGCCACCATGGCCATGTAATCGATGTCTTTGGAGGAATCGTTGAACCCGGCGATGTCGACGAAGCCCAAGCGCCGGTACAAATCCCGGGCGCGCGTGTTGTCCACGCGGGCGTCCTGATAAATGTAGTCGATGCCGGCGGCTTCGGCCGCCTCCGCCGCCGCGCGCCACAGGCGCCGCCCGACCCCCTGTCCGCGGGCGGAGTCCAAAACCCCGGCCCGGAAGACCACAAGGCCCTTGGACACGGGCAGGCCCCGCAGGGCCAAATCCTCGCGCGCGTAGGGCTTGTCGGCGTTGGGTCGAACGCCGATCAGGTAACCCACCGCGCGGCCCTTCACGACCGCGAGAAAACTGAATTCCCATTTCCCCTCGAGCGGCGTGCCGGTGGCGGCGCGCTTTTCCTCCAAAAAGCGCGAAAGCGTGCGCCACCCGCCCGGGCGGCCTCGCTCCATGGCCAACAAATCGGCCTCGAACCGCCGCGCGCTCTCCGGCGTCAAGGGCGCGATCTCCACCTCCTCGGCCCCGAAGGGCGCGGACGGGGCGAGTGCCGCTTTCCCGACTTCGGGCAATGGAATCGACAGGCGAAACACGACCGCCCCCGTTGCGGGTTCGCGTCGCCAGGACCAGCGGGCCCGGGGGGCGAGAACCGACGCGATCGCCGCGTCGGAATAAACTTTATTAACCAGGGATCGGACCCGCGCCACCGCCTCTCCGCGGCGGGAGCCCGGGCCGCGTTTTTCCTTGGGGACGGGGGGATTGGGGGACGTCACCGAATACTCCCCGTCCAACTCGGCGGGCAGCGGCAAATCGCTCGGGTTGACCACCTCGACGAATAGGGCGTCCCCCTCCACCCAGGCGTCGACGAAGGCCTCCGCCCCGGGCCGGCCGTGCTGTTGGGTGTTTTCCACGGCGTAATACACGATGTCCTTTAAGGCGTGGAGAATGATTTTCGCGCCCCGCTCCGGTTCCGCGTTGACAAAACCGGCGCCCAAGCGGTCGCTCAACCGCCGCGCCTGCCAGGTCGTGCCCTGGCCTTGGCGGATGGGCACGAATTTTTGGCGCAGGGCGAAGCGGGCGCCGCCCGGGTCGGCGAGCAGACGGTGGACGCGCGTTTTCCCTTTTTCCTTGATCCAGGGACCCGTCGGATATTTCCGAAGGAGGAATTCGTATTCGTATTTCCCGGGCGGGACCTGGAGGCGGGTCGAGAAAAACGCCTCCCCGTTCCGCCAATAGGCCCCCTTCAAGGGGTCGGTCATGGAAAATTCCTGGACGCGGTTCCACGTCCCGCCCCAATCGTCCACGGCGCCCAGTCGGACTTTCATTTCAAATTGATTGACCGGCTCACGCCCGAAGGCTTCGACGTAGGCGTGCAAGACCACGGAATCCTTTCCCCGAAGGATCTGCCAGGACCCCCAACCGGGGGGGGCCGTTTCGGTCAGGCCCCGCAAGACTTCCATGGGGTCGCGTGGCCGAACCCGCGGGACCGGGGACTCCTCCGCGCCTCCGGTTGCCGGTTTCACTTCCGAAAAGATCTTGAAATTTTCCCGGTAATGCTCGATGGAAACAAAGGCCAGCAACGCGCCGAATAAGATGTTCCCGGCCAATGGCTCCCACCACGGGAACCCCGCCAAAACGCCCGCGAGAAACATCGCGGCCCCCAGTTTTACGACGGAAGCGTTCGACAAGGCGTCCCGATTGAGAGGCCAATGCAAATAACGAAAAAGCGCCCACGCCCCTCCCCCCGCGGTCACCGTCCTCAAAACATCAAACACCAGGGAATCGCCCAGGCCGGGGGCCAAGGCCGCCAACAAAAGGGGGAATCCTTTTGCGGCCAGGGCCAACACCCCCGCGCCTTCCAAGGCCCCGGCGACGTACACGGCGTACCACCGCCCGATCGGCCGACCTTTCCATTCCCAGTCCGGGGGAATCCAACTCCCACCCGGCGGAAGCCGTCGGAGTTCCCCCGCTTTGACCATGGAATCCAGCCGGCCCGGCGTAAATTCGGCGGCGAGGTCGGCGTAGGGACGGTGGGGGGCGCGTGGAGCGGTGTAATGCGCGGCGATCCCCCGGAGGACATGTTCCGCGCGCGGCGCGAAACCGCGGGCGGCGAAATAATCCCGCAGAAATTCCCCCATGCTTTCGACGCTTTTTTGGGCGCGCCGGAAAGACGCCTCGTCGATGGATGAAAAACCCGAGGCCGGCGGGAGGGTTGGGGGGTCCCCCGGCGGGCGGGCGCCCGCGATCAATTCAACGGGACCCCCAATGACGTCCCCCGGGCGGAACCGGGTTTGGCCCCGTCCGTCCCAGGCGAGCCAAACGCCCACGTTGTCATCGTTGGGGTCGTTCGAACGGGTCACCCACCCTTGAACCAGAAGGGGGCCGGGCGATTTATCAACCCGGAAAAAAGTGGTGGGCGTTTGGCGCGGACGGGAGAGGCCGTCGTTGGCCAACACCACCTCCTGGCCCCGCCCCAACGGGACGGGCCAATCGAACACCCGCGCGTCGGCGCGGGCCAGCGAACCGGACCGGTCGCCGGCGGTCACGCCGTCGGCGTCCCAGTCGCTGCCGATGTTCATGGAGCTGAATTGGGCGATTTTCATCGCCTCGCCCGAATCCGCGCGATCCGGGTCCAGAGCGAATTCCCGGTTCGCCTTCAACGTAAAGGCGAGTCCGGTCTCCACCCCTCCCGAAGGGTCCGATGGGCGAAACGTCCATGTCCAATCGTTGGCGCTCACGTGGGGGGAATCCAGCCGCCCCTTCACCGTCAGGCGGCCCTCTTCGTCGGTCGAATAGGTCGCGTCCGTGATGAGGGTGATGTGCTGGCGTCCGTCGGCCCAATAACCGGGGGTCACGAAACTGGTTCCCCAAACGGTGTCGGGCGGGGTCAAGCGAAAATACCCATTCCCCTTGATAGACCCCACCTGCACCTTCCCCTTCAGGATCTTAAGCTCGGTGAACGCCCCCGCCGGGGTCCGAATGGCCCGCGCGCCGGGACCCGAATCTTCAGCCCCCAACACCGTCCAACCCTGTTCGGCGAAAATTCGTTCCTCCCGGGCGTCGACGGGAAACGAAGACCCGACCCCGAGGGACAAAACCACCAACAACGAAACCACGCCCCGCCCCAATCGGGCCAATAGGGAGGGTTTGTGTTGCCCGTAGCCGGGGGAGAGCGGATTCAAATCGGTGCCCACGGGGACCGCGCGCAGGCGCCCCGGCGCCGACGTCGCGCCGTCGATTTCAACGGTGAAGGTGTAATCGCCGGGGCGGGGCGCCCGCCATTCGGTTCGCCACCGGGTCACACCGGGCGGCGTGCCCCCGACAAGGGACCCGACAGAATCCCCCCCCTTCAGGGGGAGGTCGGCCAGGGTTCGGCCCTCCGGGTCTTGAACCCGCCAGCGGGGGACCCCGCCCGGGCGGTTCACGTAGGCGTCGATCACGAAGGGTTGGCCGAACGGCCGAATTTGAACCATAACCCCATCGGTCTCCGGGTCGGTCCGCAGCAGCCCGGTCGGCGGCGCCGCGCCGCGGTGCCGCCCCCCTTCGGCGACGAGACGCGGCAGGGCCGTGAGGGCGCCGTGGGCGGGGTGGTCGGCGTCGTTCGTCGCGAGGACCCGGCCCATTTCCTCGACGGTGAAGGGCCAGCGGCCCGTCCATTGGCCGTCCTGAACCCCCGGGGCGTTGATGCGGTGCTCTTCGCCCAGCCCCAAAAGATCCGTCCACGTCAGCGCCGCGATGCGGGCCGGGGATTTCATCACCAGGGCGATCAACCCGTCGCGGACGTCGGGGGTGAAAGATCGCAAATCCTCCGGCGGCGCGCGGTCCGGTCGCATCAGTCCCCAGAGATGGCGCCGGTCGGCTTCGGACCATTCGTTTTCCCAGCGGTGCCGGAGCGTGGTGGAATCGTGCAGACCCATCGTCACGTAGGCGTTGGCCGTGTGACGGGTGGGGTGGTAAAGGCTGCCGGGGTTTTCGCCGTAAATGACCGGCAGATAGTCGGTGCCGCCCAAACGCCGCACGGACTCGGGCACGCCGGGCGGGACGGTGCCGAGGGTCTCCCAAACGAGCTGGGTTCCGTTCGCCTGGGCCGTGGCCAGAAGGCGCGAAAGAATTTCTTCCCCGGGGGCGCGGACGAAGGCGGCCGGGCGCAGGCTGTCCGTGGGGCGCACGTCGCCGCCGGACCCGAAAAGGTATTCCCAGAGGAATCCCCCGTCCCCGCCGTCGGACCGGGGCGTGAGCCGCAGGAAATCCCACCAGGGCCGGTCTTCAAAAACGGCTTTTTCAACGACGTATTGTCGGTTCCAGGAACCGCCGGGGGGCGTCCCGTCCGCCGACCGCGCCACGATCAAGGCCGCGTCCGGCGTCAACGCGCCGTCCGCGCCGAACAGCCGGCCCCGCAGCACCGCCGGCAGGGAATTGTCTTCGACCGGCGTCCCCCGGTCCAACCTTTGGAATTTTTCCAGCAGGAGCCGGCGCGCTTCGTCCACCGCGGCGCGCTTGACGTCGTCCCCCGCCGCGCGGCCGCGTTCCTGTAATTCCCGCAGGGCGCGGTAAAGGCCAAGGCTCTCCAACGTCAATCGCCCCCGGGCGTCTTCGCTGAACAAGTACGAGCGATAGTAGCCCAACACGTGGTCGAGGCGCACGCAGGAGGCCCACCGCTGGTTGAACCGCAGCAATTCGTCTATAAAATCGGCGCTCGCGGGGTTCGACCAGTCGAAGGGATAAAATTGCCAGTATTGGCCCGCGGGGTAGGCCGACTCGGGCGGCACCCCCTGGGTGACCGATCGCCGGTACCCGTCGCTTTTTTTTAACCCAAAAACTTCCGGGTGGATCCACAGGTCGGCCCCGTCCAGCGCGAAGGGAATGTCCAACATCACCTCGACCCCCAGGCGGCGGGACTGGTCCACGAACCGTCGGCGTTGATCCGCGGCCAGGAACTGGAGAAACGTTTCGAAAGCGAGCGCCTCGCGGTTATCGATGCGGGCGCGGCGGAGGGCGCCGCGGTCCCGGTCCCGCAGGCCCGCCGGCCAGTTGCGCCAGTCCCACATCGGGCCCGCCGCCGCGCCCGGGGGTTCGGCCAGGAAGCGCCTTTTCAATACCACGTAAAGCAAGTGGTCCGTCAGCCACGCTTCGTTGGCGCCCCGAAATTCGGCCAGCGCGGCGCGCACGGCGGGGGTGTCTTTCACCTCCGCCCAAAGCCGGGAGAGGGCCTCGCGCTTGAGGGCGTCCACCTCCGCGTAGCGCACCCGCGGGGAAGCGCGGAGAGCCGCGATCCGTCGCTGGATCTCCGCGGCGGCGACCCAGGCGGCCGTTTCGCCCTGGGGGGCGAAACGCGCGACGGCGGCCTCCACGTCAATCCGGTTCGGCTCGATGGCCCGGGAGCTGGCCACGGAATAGGGGGAGTTTCCGGCGGAGGACATGTTCAAGGGTTCGATTTGAAGAAGCGTGAGACCCAGGGCCCGGTGCAGTTCCGCCGTCCGCGCGGCGGTCCCGAAATCGCCGATGCCCCAATCCCGGTCCGACCGGATTTGGAACAGCGGCGCGTAGGTGCCCACGGCGGTCCGCATCCCCGCGCGGGCGGGAAAGACCGTCGGCGGGGTTTCGAGTTTGAGAACGCCGAGCAAGGCGCCCGGATCGTTGAACGCGCGGCGCACCAGCACCCCGGCGCCGGCCTCTTTCAATAGAACGTCATCGGCCGGCTCCAGGGCCAACCCCACCCCGAGAACGCCCTGGGACCGCGCGGCCTCCATGTCCGAGGGGGCGTCGCCGATCATCAGCGCCTGGTGCGGCGCCAAATTTTCTTTCTTCAGGGCCTCGGCCAAACGGGCGGCTTTGTCCCCGTCCCCGAAATACCCGTCCAGGAACGGCGCCAGCCCCAGCCGTTCCGCCCGGGCGCGGCATTCCGCGGCGTTGCCGCCCGTGAGGACGAACACCGGCCGCCCCGACGCTTTCACCGCCTGGAGCAATTCCATCGCGCCGGGCACCAAACGGGGATCGAAATTGGATTCAATACGGGCCTTGATCAGCGCCCGGACCTCCCGATAAACCGCCGTCCAGGCCGCGGCGTCCATCGGGGGGAAACCGAGCGCGCGATCGTTGCGAAGCGCGGCCAATTTATCCGCTTCGCCCAAACCCGAGATCCGTTTCAGGAAACGCGCCATCGGCGCGCGTTTCGCCGGGTCGCCGTTGAACAACCGGTCCACGAACAAATTCGCCTGGGGGTCGAAGGGGTAACCCGCCCAAAGGGTCAAATCAAAATCAATGAACACCGCGCGGGGGTCCAATCGGCGCACCGCGGCGGGGGAAACGACCGCCACGGACGGCGGTGCCCCCCACGCCCCCCGGAGGAGATTCCGCGCGCGGGAACCGATCCGCCCGGTCCAGCGGCGAAAATCTTCGCGGGTGGGACGCGCCCGCCCGACAAGCCCCCAACGGGCCTTGCGCCCCCCGGGTTTCGTGGGGTCGAAGGAGGCGACGATCGTCCGTCCCCGATGACGGACGCGGTCGGAAGACACCCCCCCCTTCCGTCCGCCGTCAATGACCGTGAACGTCCGCTTCAAGTGGTCGCGCACCGGACCGGGCAGCGCGCCGTCCGGCTCGCCGCCGACGGCGACGGCGCCCGCGGTCAATTCCGTGCGCGCCAGACTCTCGTCCGAAGCCGGCGGCGCGGCGAGGAAAAGTTTCGGTCCTTCGAACAAGCGGTCCAGGGGGGTCTTTTCCTCGGCGAAGACCGCCAAATAGGCCGCGCCCTGGGGCCCTTCGATGTTGGTGAGTTTGGGAACGACCGAGGCGACGGCGTACCCCGCCCGCGTCAGGCGTTCGGTCAATCCCCGGGCGTGGTAGCCCCCGGTGACCAAAAGGGCCTCGGGGGCATCGGCCAATTTTTTCAACATCCCGGCGGCCATGGCCTCGTCCCGGGATTGAGCTTCGACGTAAAAACGTTCGGCGTACGCCAAAACGGCCGATCGCGCCGGCCCCTTCGCCGCCAGCCCGGCCCATTCCTCCGGCGTCAAAGAGAAGTCGGCGAGTTTTTCCTCCAGGGCCAGGCGTCCGGATTCCGCCCAAAGCCGGCGTTCGACGGGCGTGGACAAGAGCCCCTCGACGACCGCCTCTTCCCGCACCCGTAAATCCTCGAACAACGCCTCGGCGTCGATCCGGTGGGCGTGCAACACGTAGCGCAGGTAATCGGCGAAGGCCGGGGTGCCCGACAGAGCCACCCCGGCCTTTTGGCACAGTTCATCCAGTGAAAGATAGAAATCCGCGGCGCTCAACTCGCCCGACCGATAGGCCACCCCCTGGGCCACCAACCGCGCCGTGTTCTCGGGCGAGAGCGACCGCGCGAGCCGTTCCAACACCCGGCCGCGCTCGGCCTCCACGCGGGCGAAATCGATGGCGTCCTCCATCGCCAGAGTGTCCAGGAAGTGCGCAAGGGCGGGGTGACGGCCCTTGGGCAGAGGCGCCAGGGAGCGGGCGAAGGCCCCCAAGCGCGTCGCGCCCCCATGATAGGCGCGGGCCCGGCGGTCGAAATCCAGGAGAGCCGTGTTCCCCGTTTTGGCTTTTTCATCCTCGAGCGCGGCGCGGGCCCGGCTCAGCCGCTCTTTTTCGGCGGCCAATCGGGGGTGGGCGCGACGGTAGGCCTCGACGTTGGCCGCGTAATGGGCGGGGTCGTCGATTCCCAGCACCAAAGGCGCGGGCCCCGCCCGCGTTAAAAGGGCCTGGATCGGACCGGAAATTTCGTTTTGCAGGAGCATTTCCTCCGCGGCGGCGGCCAGGGCCGCGGGGTCCGGGAACGCTCTCGGCACGGAGAGGTCCACGGGACCAAACGCCCCCTCCAACGCCACCCAGGGCGAACGCCGCCCCCCGGCGGCGAGGAGGGCGTCGACGGTCCCGCCCAGATTTTTTTGGGCTTCCACGTGGTGGTGCACATCCTGGAGATGGATCACCAGGCCGCGCGGGGCCTGGGGCGGCAAGGTCACCCGCCTCAACGACGCCCGGGCAGCGGGAACGGCCGCCAACCAGCGGCGGTGGTCCGGCGACAAACGTTCCGGAAGGCGCTCCTCCCGCGCCGACCGCGCCGCGGCGCCCGGTTCCACCGCGGCGACGCGGGGCAAGGCGGCGTTGGGCAAGGCGGCGGGCCCGGCCTGGGCCAGCCAACCCCGGGGGTCCGATTGATCGGAACGCCGCGCGCGTTGGCGGTCCGCCCAAAACCGGGACTCGGCACTGTGGACGAAAACCACGTTCGACAACGCATAGGCCACCGATAGACAAAAGGCGGTCGTCTTCCTATAAACTATAGGGGAGAACACGCCGTAATCCTATGCCTGAAACGCCGATCATTCCCTTAAAATAATGTAACAATATTGTAAATTCTCGAACCAAACAGGGGCCCGCCCGTAGGAAATAACGAACGGCCACACCATCGCGATTGACGGAAAAGGACGGCCCCATGACAAACACCGGAGCGCTCAACATCGCCCTCGACCCATCGTTTTCAACCGACACACCCCGCCCCTTGACCCCCGAAGATTTTTGGGCCCGCGCGGAGCGCCACGGCGACAAGCTCTACAATTTCGCCTGGCGCCTCGCCGGCAACGAGGCCGACGCCTCCGATTTGGTTCAAGAGGCGCTCGCCCGCGCCTTCGCCGCCCGGGACCGCTACGACCCCGGCCGCCCCTTTGACGCCTGGGCCGGACGCATTCTGCACAACGTCTTTATGGACAACATGCGCCGTTACGAACGGCGGAACGCGGTCTCCTTCGACGCCCCGCTCCCCGACGGCGAGACCCCCCTGGTCGAAAAGTTCCGGGGGAACGACCCCAACCCCGTCGACGCCCTGCTCGACCGGGAACGCGACAGCTGGGTGCGCCGCGCTTTGCGGCAACTGCCCCCCGTGTACCGGGCCGCGGTGACCCTCTGCGACATCGAGGGCCATTCCTACGAGACCCTGGCGGAGATCCTGGACTGCCCCCTGGGCACCGTGCGTTCGCGTTTGCACCAGGGCCGCCGTTTGCTGCGGGCCTATTTCGACCGGTACCGCGCCGAGGCCGCCCGGTGATCCACCCGCCGGACTGGTCCTTTCCCTCGGCCTTTGTCGACGGCGCCCTCGCGGACGACGAACGCGTTCTTTTTGAGGAACACCTGGCCGGGTGCGCCGAGTGCCGAAACGAAGTGGCGGCGTTGCGGTCCCTCAAGGCCCGACTGGCGGAGGCCCCGCGACGGCCCCTGCCGGCCGCCTTGCGCGCCTCCTGGGCGCGGCGGAGCCGACCGCCCCTGTGGCGGCGATGGATCCCCCCGGCGCGAAGCCCCCGGTGGTTCGCGGCGGGGTTGGCGACGGCCGCGTTGGCCGTCGCGACCGCCTGGGTGTTGCAACGGGACGTCGCGGCGCCGGCGGCGATCGACCTCGAACCCTTGATGGCCGCCCACGCGGCCTCGGCCGCCGAACGGCCGATGCCCGTGAGCGGCTTTTACGAGGACGACGCCGTGCGCTGGGCCTCTTACAATGACGACGCTGACTCGCGTTAGCGGCCTGCTGTTGCTGGCCGCCGTGGGCCTCCGGGCCGCCGAACCCGACGGGGGCGCCCTCGTCCGCCGGGCCTTCGAGGGACCGCGCGCGCCTTACCAAGGCGAGATCACCATCACCCATTGGTCCGCCGCCGGCGCCCGCGCCGAAGAAGCCCGCGTCTACGTCCAAGACCGCGGCACCTATCGCTACGAATATCTCACCCCGGCGGGACGGGTGGGACGCGTGGTGGTGGGGGCGAAGGGCGTGGAGCACCTGCTGAAGCCCGAGGGCCGTCGGGCCCGCTCCAAACCGATCCAGCCCGCCCTGTCCCCCGACAAAGAATGGACCCTGTTTCAAAGCAACTACCGCGTCTCGGCGCCGACGCGGGACCGCGTGGCCGATCGGGCCGTTTGGAGCGTGGAGTTGACCCCCCTGACGGAAGGAAAACCCCGGGAGCGTTGGTGGGTGGACGACGACGCCGGCGTCGTCCTGGCGTTGCGCCGGTACGGCCCCGATCCCGGGGACGCGTCGATGGTCCGCTTCGTTCGGTTCGAGGCCGCCCCCGGGCTAAACCCGCGCCTGTTCGAGGTGGCCGCCGAATCCGAAACCCCCGCCGCCGACGCGCCGGCCGGGGTCGACGCCCCGCGCGCCCTGCCCTGCGGGTTCGTCTTGAAAAGGGACCGGCGCTTCCAAACCCAGGGCGTGACGGTGACGCAATGGACCTACACCGACGGGCTAACGGTGGTGTCTTTTTTCCGTACGGAGAAACCCGTGCGTCTCGCCGTCCCCCGGGGACGGATGGCGGTGGTCCAGGAACACCGCGGCCCCGCTTATTTCACCGTCATCAGCGACGGCTCCGAAGCCCTTTTGCGTCGGCTGTGCGCCGAATGGCCCGACGACTTGCGAGCCCCTTGAGCGTGTTCTAGAATCGTTTTTTCATGATCAACGTCCAAGGACTCATTAAAGATTACGGTCCCACCCGCGCCGTGGCGGGGGTGTCCTTCACGGTCAACCCCGGCGAGGTGGTCGGCCTGCTCGGCCCCAACGGCGCGGGCAAAAGCACGACCCTGCGCGTGCTCACGGGCTACCTGCCCCCCACCGCCGGGACGGTCACCCTCGACGGCGTGAACGTCCTGGCCGACGCCCTCGAAACGCGCCGCCGCGTGGGCTATCTGTCGGAGACCAACCCCCTCTACGAATCCCTCGGGGTGTGGGAGGCTCTGGAACTCTTCGCCCACCTGCGGGAGATTCCCCCCGGGCGCATCGACGCCCGCCTGAGGGAAGTTATCGACCAATGCGCCCTGCGGGACGTCGTGTCCAAGGACATCGGTGAACTGTCCAAGGGGTACCGCCAGCGGCTGGGATTGGCCCTGGCCATACTGGCCGACCCGCCGATTTTGATCCTGGACGAACCGACCTCGGCCCTCGACCCCAACCAGCAAAAGGACGTTCGGGACCTCATCTTGCGTCTAAAGGAAAAGAAGACGGTCCTGTTGTCCACCCACATCCTGCCCGAAGCCCAGCGGATGTGCGACCGCCTACTGATCATCCACAAGGGCCAAATCGTCGCCCAGGGCACCGTGGCCGAATTGCAGGACCGTCTCGCCGGGGCGCAAAGTTTTTACGTCCGCCTCAAGGCCCCCGCCGCCGCCGCGGAAGCGCTGGCCGGTCTGGCGGGCGTGACCGCCGTCGAGAAACGGGACGAGGCGGAAGTCGGCTGCCCGGGTTTCCTTTTGACGGGGACCCGCGACCCGCGGGAAGATTTGGCCCGCCTCTGCGCCGACCGGCGGTGGCCTTTGATGGAGCTGCGGCGGCAAACCGCGACCCTGGACGACATTTTCCGCCAACTGACGGTGACGCCGTGAGAATCTCCCGCGCCCTTCTCTTGACCCGCAAGGAGTGGAAAGAGTCTTTCAATTCCCCCACCCCGTACATCGCGCTGGTGCTTTTCTTCGTCATCATGGGTTGGCTTTTCACGGCGTCCCTGTTCCTTGTCGGGCAGGCGTCCCTCGATGAATTCCTCACGCCCCTGCCCCTTTTGTTGGCCGTCTTCCTGCCCGCTTTCACCATGCGCCTGTTCGCCGAGGAATACAAAACCGGGACCGTGGAAACGCTCGTCACCCTGCCGCTCGAGGACGCCGAAATCGTGCTGGGCAAGTTCGGCGCCGCCCTCGCGATTTGGGGGGTGTTGTTGGGGTTGTCTTTGGTGTACCTCGCTCTGCTGATCGTCCTGGGTCCGCCGGACCTGGGGCAAGCGGCCGGCGGTTTCCTGGGGGCGCTCCTCCTGGGGATCTTTTACAGCGCGCTGGGGCTTTTCGCCTCGTCCCTTTCCCGCAGCCAGGTTGTGGGGTTCCTGTTGGGTTTTCTTCTTTGCTTCGTCTTTTTCCTGGTGGGGCAATCCGCGGAGTACCTGCCCGGACTGACCGGTCGACTCCTGTCTTACTTCGGGGTGGACCGCCATTACCAACCCTTTCTCAAGGGGATCGTGGACACCCGCGACGTCCTCTACTTCCTCTCGGGCACCGTGTTGGCGCTCGCGGGCACCCTGGCCAGTTTCAACAGCCGACGATGGCGCTAGACCCCCTCCGCGAACGGAAAAGACGGCTGAGCCTGGTGTCGGGCTCGGGCCTCCTTTTGCTGGGGGGGATCCTGGCCGGCGTCAACATCGCGGCCGACCGCGTTTTCGCCCGCTTCGACTGGACCGCCGACAACCGCTACTCCCTCTCGCGGGCCTCCCGGGAGCTCGTCCGGTCCCTGCCCGACCCGGTGGTGGTCAAATACGTCCGCACACCGGCCCTTCCGGAACCCTACGAGACCCAGGGCCGATACATCCGCGACCTCTTGAGCGAATTCCGGGCGGCTTCGCGGGGACGATGGACGGTGGAAACCGTCACCCCGGACAATTCCGACGCCTCCGTGTCCGATCTCGCCCGCTTGGGTCTCGAATCCGCGCGCTTCACCCAAATGGCCTCCGATCAGTTTCAGGTGCGCGAAGGATTCCTGGGGTTGGTCCTCTTTTACCAGGATCAACAGGACGTCATCCCCTTTGTCAAAAACGCCAACAATTTGGAGTACGAAATCGCCAGCCGCCTGCGGGTGATGAGCCAGAAAAAGAAAAAAACCCTTTTCTTCGTTTCCAACCACAACGAGGTGTCGCCCCAGCATATGAAGCAGGGTCCGGCGGCCCGCCTTTTCGAAGAATTCCACGTGGAACCGACGCGCCTTTCGCTCAAGGACGATCCCGGAATCTGGCCCGACGCCATCTTCCTGTTGGGCCCCCAAAACAAACTGAACGACGACGAGCTGGACGCGCTGGACCGCTACATCTCTTCCGGGGTGCCGGTGGTGGTGGCGCTCAACCGCCGCGTGGTGATGCCCAACAGCTTTCGAAGCATCGCCCAGGAAACGGGGCTGGAATCCTATCTGGCCCACTACGGCGTGAATGTCGACCGTGAATTCATTTTGGACGAGCGCTGCCAAAACATCGTCATGCAAAGCCGGGAAAACGCCTACTACGTCAGTTATTGGCCGTTTGTGATGGCGAACAACCTCAACAAGGACCACGTCGCCGTTCGGAACCTGGACGTTTTGGCCTTCCCCTACGCGAACGCGGTGTCCCCTTCGTTCGGCGACGGCGCGCCCCTCGCCTTCACCCCGCTCGCCCGTTCCTCCGAAAAAAGTTGGGTCTGGGAGGGGGCCTACAACGTCGACCCGCCGAGCCTTTTGGCGCAACGCCAATCCCAGTCCCCCTCCCGTCGCGGGCCCTTCACCCTGGCCGCCGTGGTGGAAGGAAGCACGGTGACCTTTCGCGCGCCCCAACGTTCGGTGCCGAACCTCCGGCTGGTGGTGTTGGGGACCTCGTACTTCGCCAACCCCCAATTTCCCCATCCCGACGGAAACCCGCTGTTCATCTTGGCCTTGGCCCAATGGCTGACCCAGGACGGGCAATACCTCGCCATGCCGCCCAAAAGTTCGCCCTACCGTCCGCTGAAGATGCTGGCCCCCGTGCTCAAAGGGCTGACGAAGGCCGTCGGTTATTTTTTGGTCCCCGTTCTGATCGTGCTCGCCGGCCTGCTCCATTGGCGCCACCGGCGAACGGTCCGCGCGGAGGTTCGACGTTGGATGGAGGAGGGGACCGGCCGTGCCTAAATGGATTCGTTCCTTGGCGGCGGCCGCGGTGGCCGTGGCCTTTGTGGTCGGCTTGAGCCTTTGGCCGCGGTCGAACGAGCGGCCCAACACCCCACCCCCCCCCCGCGATCTCAACCGCGTCGAAATCCGTCGACCCGAAGGCGCGGTGGTGCTGGAGAAAACCGGGGACGACTGGCGGGTGGCCGCCCCGGTGCGGGCCCCGGCGGGGGAGGGCCTGGTGATGGGCGTCGCCAACGCCCTCAACGAACTTACGCTCGAAGCCGTCCTGAGCGACCGGGCCGAAAGCCACTCCCTTTTCGAGGTGGACGAGGCCAGCGGAACCCTGTTGCGGGTCTGGGGCGCCGGGACCGACGCCCCGACCGAATGGTGGGTGGGGCGGACCGCCCCGGACACGACCCGCGCCTATCTTCGAAAACCCGGGGACAAACGGGTCTATCTGGCGCGCGGCTTGCGGCGGGATTTTCTCTACGGGGAAGCCAACCGTTGGCGGGAAGGGCGACTGCTCCCCCTGCCGGCTCAAACACGCGCGCGGGCGATCCGGTTGGAGCGGGGGGCGACGCGGTTTGCCCTGGAGCGGTCGTCAACGGGGTGGACCGTGAACGGGAAACCCGCGCACCCCCTCAAAGCGGAAGGGTTCGAGAACCGGCTTCGTTATCTCACCGCCGAGGATTTCATCGACGATGCGGACGCGTCCGTCGCGCGCCGGTTGGGATTGGATCGACCTTCGGCGGTTCTGACCGTCACTCTGGAGGACGGATCCACCCACGCGATCCGTTTCGGCCGAACCGAAAAAGACCCCATCGCCCGGACCATCGCCCGGCGGGACGGGGACCCCACGTTGTATTGGGTTTCCGGCACCCCGGAAGCCCTGTCGGCCACCACGGAACTTTTCCGGCCTTAAAAAATCAGCCGAGCTTGCGGGATTTGTTGGGTTGTTGGCCGGCCAGCTGGGCCAGCACGTCGCGGAATTCGTCAACCGCTTCCTCGAAGTTGTCCTTGGCCTTGTCACCGAGCGGGGTGGTTTTGGCGGTCACCGGGGCCGGGGGCGGAACCGCCGATGGCGCCGGGGCGGGGGCGACCGCCGCGACCAGGGCGCCCACCTCCGAGGGCCCCGCCACCGCGGGGGCCGCGCGTCTTTCCACAGGGAGGCTCCGGGGCCGCATCAGTTGAATGGCCATTTCCCCGATGCTCTGGGCCAAATCCATCAATTCGTTTTGCCCCCAGAAACCCAGGGGCACGTTCCTCTCGCCCCGGGCCATCCGGTCCGCCCAACGCCGCAGGGCGTTGACCGGCCCGATGGTCGCCCGGTACTGCCACAACAAGAACGTCAAGCCGAGAACCGCCAAGAATATCAACCCGCCCAAAAGGTTCATGTGGTTCCGCCGCAGGTTGTCCAACATGCCCGCTTCGGTCTCGGCCTTGGCGTCCTCCGTGCGCCCTTTTACCGCGTGGAAATCCTTGAGCGCCCGATCAAACACCGGACCAAAAGTTTTTTCCACCGCCTCCATCGCTTCCACCCGCCGCCCGGCATCCACGCCTTTTAAAACGGTTTGCGCCTCCCCGGCGACCCGTTTCAACAACCCCTGCACGATGCGGATCTCATCGCCGACGGCGTTCCCCGCCTGGACGGCCTTTTGCCAATCCTCGACCCGCTGACGGCAGCGGGTTTGCGCCTGAACCAGTTGAAGCTTCTCGGCCTCGTCCCCCAACAGGACATAATTGGCCAAGGCGCGGCTCTGGCGGTTGAGGAAATATTCAATGTCGGTGACCGCCGCGTGGGTGTTGAGGGCGAGACGGCTCCGGTTGAAAGCGTCCTCTTCGCGACGAATGTTTATGAGGCACCACGCCCCGACCGCCCCGGAAGCGGCCAGGAAGAGAAACGAGAACAACGTGACTTTCGCGCGGAGGGTCACCGGTTCGAAAGCCTCACGGTTTGTTGAGCCGATTGAGCTCTTCGCGGACTTCCGTCAAGTCGATGCCCGTCTTCTGGTATTTTTTCAACATGCGTTCGAGCAGGGAAACGCGCTCGGCCGCGTCCGCCCCCTGGGCGACCGTCTTTTTGTAAAAGTCCAGGGTGATGCGGAAATCGCTGGAGACTTGGGCCAAGTCGGATTTGACGCGTTCCTGCTCGTTCCGCACCGTCGACAAATCGATCCCTTTGTTCTCGTACCGGCGCACCAACGCGCTCAACAATTCCTGGCGCTTGGAAAGCGTGGCCCCGCGTTCCACTTGAACGCGGTAAGCCCGGTAGGAGGCCTGGTAGGCCGCGGCGAATTCCTTGACCGCTTTTTCCCGGGCGAACCGCTCGCGTTCCTCCGCCGTCAACACGCGCGGGGCGGCCGGGGCGGGTTTTACCGCCCCGCCTTTCGGGGCGTTCGCCAAAGCCTCTTTCAATCTCTCGATCTCTTGGGTGTATTGAGCGAGCAAGCTGTTCCTTTCTTCCTTCACGAACAGAGCCTCCGCCTCGGCTATTTTCAAGGCTTCCTCCGCCCGCACGGTGGCCTCCCGCTCCTGGGCGATCAAAGACAGCAATTCGTCCTCCGCGGGGGCCCTCCCGAACCGGTAGGACAAGGCCACGTTGTGCAGATTGCCGGTGTCGTCCGCCGCGCCCAGGGGCAGGGCGAACACGTAATCCAAGCCCACGCCGTTCACCTCGTACCCGAGGCCCATGTTGATGCGGCGGTAATCCCGATTGCCGAACCCCGCCCCGCCCCGAACCGCCACGAGCCCGTAGCGCCGCAGCAACCACCGCCGCTCGGCCCCGACCAGGAACCGGTGGTCGTTTCGTCCGATCAAATAGGCCCCGCGCGTCAGGTCCGCGGTCACCCTTAAATCGTTGTTGTCGTAGGCCACACCCCAGCGCGTCACCAAAGGCAACCGATCATCGCTGACGAGCCCCAGATCCGGTCGATTGATGTTTTGAAACGCCAACCCGGTTTTCACGTGGGGGACCAGAGTGTAAAGCGCGCCGAAATCCAAACCCACCGCCGACACCGAACGCCCTCCGTTAAAGACGGGATCGGGGATGACGGCGTTGCCCACGCCGTAATCGCGGTTGAGGAATTTCAATCCCCCCCCCAGGGCCAACCGGTCCCACCGGGGGCCCGGCAAGCGCCGGCCGTAGGCGAGCGAAAAGGTCCTCTCTTTGAAGAGATCGTCGACCCGCAATTCCTGGTAACCGAGACCCGCGCTCCCCCACCGGCCGTCCGGCGACAGCGGGGAGGCTCCCCCCAAAAACGCCTGGGCGGAACGGGTCTGGTCGGACAAGGAAGGGAACAGGCGGGCGTAATAGACCCCCAGCTCGGGACGGGCCAAATCCGCCAACCCGGCGGGGTTGTAATACAAGGCGTGCATGTCGTCCGCCAGCGCCGTGAACGCGCCGCCCATCGAGGTGGGGCGCGCTCCCACCGCCAACTCATCAAAGGCGCGGCCCGTCGAAACGGCCAGCGCGGCTCCCCCGAGGATCAGGCCCATCCGCCACAGCCCGCGGGGGCGATTCATTTCGCCACCACCACAACGCCGGTGAACATGACTCCCTCCCCTTCGATTCGATAAATGTAAGGCCCCGCCGGCGCGGTGCGGCCGGCGCGGTCCCGTCCGTCCCACATCAAATCGTAGACGTCGTGGGGCGGGGCGCACGCCGCGGTGGCCGGGCGAAGCTCCGCCACTTCGGCCCCGGCGGCGTCGGAGACCGTGCCGCGCAATTCCGTCAAAGCGGGGTTGTCCATCTGAAAACACACCACGTCGTTGATCGCGTCCGCGTTGGGGGTGAACACTTTGGGGGCCACGCCGGCGTCGGGGTTGAGGGACAACGCGCGCGCGGAGCGGCCGGCAACGAGCAAAGCCCCCAGAGCCAGCAACAAGCCGACCCGGATCGGTGGAAACGGCCGCGGCGCGCGGCCCGATGTCTTCGTGAGTGAGATCATTTCGCCACCACCACGCTCCCGGAGAAGGTTTTCCCTTCGCCCCGGATCTTATAAATGTATACCCCCGCGCGGACGATATGTCCAGTGGAATCCCGGCCGTCCCACATCATGACGTTGTCGGCGGCGCCCGTGACCCGGGTCAACGGGCTCACTTCGGCGCCGGACAGGTCGATGATTCCCCCGTCCAAGGCGGACAGGCGCGGATTCTCCAGATAGAAGTAGACGGCGTCGTTGATGCCGTCGCCGTTCGGCGTGAAGATCCGCGGCACCACGCTGGCCCGATCGAGGGAGAGCCCGTCGGGGGTTGCGTAGTTCCGCACCTGATACACCCCGGGGAACGCCGTTTGGAACGTGACCGTGCGGGGCGCGGTCGCGGATTGCGCGTTCGTCCGCCCCATCTTGATCCAGGTCTTTCCGTTCCACCAGAACACCCCGATCCGCGCGGCGTCATCGCCGGGGAGGACCGTGTATTCCAACGTGACCGTCATTTCGGCCCCCGAGAAGGCCGCGGTGTTGGACGCGGCCGACCCGTCGGGATTCGCCAGGCCGACCCGGTAGGTGCCCCGGTTCCACGTTCCCGTCGCGAGGGCCGGGGTCGCGTCCGGGGTCACGCTCAATAGATAATCCGCGCCCCCGCGGGTCAGCTCCGGCCACAGCGCCCGCGCGAGGAACGCTGCGCTCACGGTGCCGCCGGCCTCACGCGCCCCGAAGACGATCCCGTCGGGGACCGTCACGCGGAAGAAATTGGAGGGCGCCACGGGCGACTCGTTGCCCGTCGCGTCCACCGCGCGGATGAGGTAATAAAGATCCGTCCCCGCGGCCAACGCCACGCTGCGCGCGCCCTCCGGGACGAACCCGACGGTGTTGCTGGAAGTTTCAAACCCGAAAAGGCTCGTCGAGGAATACACCCGATACCCGACGATGTCCCCGGCGGGAGAACCGTCCATGTTGCGCGTCACGGCCGGCCAAGTCACGACGTGATTGGCGCCCGCCCGGGTGGCGCGCACGCCGGCCACCGCGACGGGGATTTCCGCGTCGGACGACCGGGTCAGGGCGTTCGCCTGGGGGACGGTGTTGTCGAGCGGCGACACGTTGCCGGACGCGTCGATCGATCGGACGGCGAAGTAATAGCGGGTGGCCTCCGCCAGGGCGAGCACCATCACTTCCGGTTGGCCGGGCGCCTGGGGGACCCCGAGGAAAGGCTCCGCCGTGGCGGTCGCCCACCACAGGGCGGCGTTCCCCCCGACATCGGCGATGGAGAACGTCGCGTAACGGACGAGGTAAGTCTGGACGGCTTCGCCGTTCAGCCCCACGCCGTCTTCGTCGGGGGCGAGCCAATCCAACACCACCTGCCCGGGCGTGACGGAGGCCGTCGCGTTGAGGGGCGCGATGGCCGCGGGGGGATCGACGTCAAGAATCGACACGGTGAACACCAGGCTGTCCGTCGGCGCGGCGCGCGCGGCGCCGCCGAAGACAAAGAGGCCCACGGTCAGGATTCCTCGCGGAATCCAGGCCCTGAGCCTGCCCAGGCAAGTCCCTCCGTGTTGCCTCATTTCACCCACCGATCTCCTTTTCTCCCGCCGTTCTCCTTATTCCGTCGTCACATAAACCCGCGTCGTGTACTGAAGCGGGATGCCCAAGTCGGCCAATTCGCCGGTGAGGAGGAACAGAAACTTCCGCCCCCGGTTATCCGGCGCGTCCGGAATGTTGAGGGACAACCGCGCCTCGGCGATCCGATTCGGTTTCAACTTGAGCGTGTCCGGTCGGACCGTCAGCCATCCGGGATCCTTCGGCTCGTCCCACCCCGGCTCGCGGAGGCTGTTTTGCAACTTCGCGCTCACCAGTTTGAGGCGGACGGCCTCGTTCCCTTTGTTGGCGATTTTGACGGCCGCGCCATACATGTCCTTTATGTTGATGGGACGTCCCACCGGGACCTTGTCGAGCCGCAGGCTGGGGGTCATGTCGAGATCCAGACGACCCAGAGCCACCCGGTCCCGCTCCTTCGCCAGCGCCGTCGGCCCCATCGCACCGACGGAGAAACGCACGTAATGGTTGACGGCCAACGCCAATTGACCGGTGGTCAGGGTGCGCGCGTGGAGGTTGATTTGAAGATGCCGGCCCTGCAGGGCGGGGTCGTTCGGAACCGACAGGATGACCTCCGCCGTCCCCACCTCCCCCGGACCCAGGCGGAACCGGTTGGGCACGACGCGAATCCATCCCGCGTCCGGCGCCGGTTCGTAACCCTCTTTGGGGTTGATTCGCTGCGGGCCCGGCAACTCCACGTCCACCTGGATGTCGACCGCCGTGTCCGAATTGTTGATCACCACGTAGGGAACCCCTTTCGCTTGACGCAGGTTCAACACGAGGCCCGGGGCGACGTTTTCCAGAACCACGTCCGGAAACCGCACCGCCAGGGACATTTTGGCCGCCACGGGGACGGCGACCACCGCCGCCCACAGGACGATCCCGCTCCATCGCCTTGACTTCATCATTCGCCTCTCCTTCTCGCTTCGGGGCGCTGTTCGGTCCGCCGCCGCTCCGCGGCGGGAGCCGGAAACGCTCGCGTCTCCGCTCCCGCCCGGTGTCGTTTCGGATTCCGAGCAACCCCCTCAGGGACGGCCGGTCGTTATTGCGCTTCGATTTCGACCGTGAAGCTCCGCTGGGTGCTGACGCTCGACGAGGTCGGCATGTCCAACCGGAACCACAGACCGCGGGTCGCGCCCACCGTCACGGCTTCGCCCGATTGGTCGCCGGCGTAGTTGGTCGCGCTGGACAACGTGCCGAGGCCGGGGCCCGCGGAGACCAACACGTCGTTGGTCGTGTCGAAGTTCGCCGTCACCGGAGCTCCGCCCACGGTCGGGTCATCGAACAGGGCCATCAATTTGTAACGGTCCGCCGCCGGGACCTGGACGCCCGTGGCCGCCGTCCACACGCCGTCGTTCGCGCTGACGCGCAGGGCCCAGGTGGAGACGATGTTGCCGTCGTTGGTCACCGTGGCGGACGAAGACAGGTTGTCGGTGGTCGCGAGGACCAACGCCCCGAAGTCGTAGCTCGCCCGGTCGATCGAGACGCTTTTCGTTCCCGTCGGCGTCACCGTCAACACCACCGTGTCCGTCACCGCGGCCATGGCGCCGCCGGCGGCCACCATCATCACGCCCATCATCATCATTTTCCGCATCGTTGTTTTCATTGTGCTGCCTCCTTGAGGTTGTATCGCCGGAATCCGGCGATTGCATCCGAATCCGTTCTTTTCCCCTCGAAGAATGCCGAGGGGGGTTCTTCAAAACCGCGCGCCGCAAAGAAAAACAGAGGACAGAGGGGAGCGAACCCCCGTTGGGTGAACGGGGTCGTGGGACCGACATAAACAACGGGTGGGTGAAGCATTTTACCTCGCGCCGGGGGAAGTTTCCCCCTGTGGTTTTGGTGAACCCAAGCTTTATATAACCCCATCCGTCCTCCCTTGCAAGTGTTTTTAACATCGAACCGCAACCGGGTCTGGACAAATTCCCCGTTGGGGGGTATATAGGGCGGGGAGAGCGCCATGCAATCCATCGCCATCATCGAAGACAACGAAGACAACCGTCTGCTGCTGAAAGGCATTTTGGAAGATTTCTTCCGTCTGGTGGAATTCGACGAAGGCGCGGCCGCGATCGCCGCCTTGCCCGCGTCCCCGCCGGACCTCCTCCTGCTCGACATTTCCCTGCCCGGCATGGACGGGTTGGCCGTGCTCCGCGCGCTGCGGGAGTTCCCCCAATTGAAAATCGTTCCCGCCATCGCCCTCACGGCCCACGCCATGGACGGCGATCGGGAACGGTTTTTGGCCGCCGGGTTCGACGACTACGTGGCGAAACCCATCGTCGATGAAACCCTGCTGTTGACCGCCATCCAACGCGGCCTGGCTCGCGCCCAAAGCGGAAACAAACCGCCCCCCCCCGTATGAATCTTTCGTCTCCCGATCTCCCCGCCCCGCGGTTGTTGGGCCGCGTGGAACAAGGCTTGTCCTTGGCCAAATACCTGGGGTGCGGTCTTGTCACCTTGACCATTTTTCTGACCTGGGGGGTTCACCGCTGGAACGCGCGCGAGCGTCGCTCCGAAATGGCGCGCGCTTTGAACCTGGGGCAAAACCTTTTGACCGAATCGATTCGCGCCTGCGAAAACACCGCCTTGACGACCCGGGCCGCCTTCCAAACCCACGACCGGCTCGACGCGGGCCTTTGGTCGGGGTACATCAATGCCTTGAATTTGAAACCGGACGGCCCCATTAACTTGGGGTACGCCCCCTTCTTGAGGGCGGCCGCCCCCGGGTCCCGTCCCGGTGGCTTTTCCCCGCGGACGCCCCCCCCGTCAGGTCGACGAGAGGAATCCGCCCCGCTCCTTTTTTTTACCTCGCATTTCGGAACCCAGCGTGTTTTGTCGGGGTACGACAGCTGGGCGGATCCCGACCGGCGAACCGCCATGGAAAAAGCCCGGGATTCGGGGGGAGTGGCCGTCACCGCGCCCCTGCCCCTCAAAGGCGGCGTGGGCGGAGTCGCCACCCGGGGTGTCGTTTTTTACGCGGCGGTCTACCGGAACGGCCCCGCCCCGTCTTCAGTGGCCGAACGCCGGAAACTCCTGCGCGGTTTTATCGTTGTCGCGCTCGCCATGCCGCGATTGAGAGAGACCATAAAAACACGGGCGGGCCCCTTGGATTTTGCCTTGTGGGACACCGCGACACCTCCCCCGGGCAGTTGGCTCGTGGGATCGCCCCCCGTCAAAATCCCGGGCCCGGAATTCTCCACGACGGTCCCGGCCGCGGATCGCTCCTGGCTCTTGGTTGTAACCCCATCGGGAAAGGGGGACCCCTGGTTCCGGTTGCCGGCCGTGTGGGTTCTGGTGGGCGGTTTTCTGATCGCGGCGGTGGGCGGGGGGCTGGTGATTGGAAACCGTCGGGCGCACACGGACGCCCTTCAATTGGCCCGGACATTGACGCTGGAAATGCGCCAGTCGGTCCTTTTCCTCGATTCCGTCCTCCACGAAATGCCGTCGGTCGTCTATGTTAAAGACGCGGAAAAACTCCGGTTCGTGCACGTCAACCCGGCGGGGGAACGCCTTTTGGGAATCTCCCGTTGGGAAATGATCGGCCGACGCAACCACGATTGTTTTCTCCCGGAAGAAGCCGACGTGTTTGAGTCGCACGATCGCGCGGTGGTGGCGTCGGGGCGCCCCAGCGAGACCGACCTGGAATTCGTGACGACCCGTATGCGGAAACGGAGAATGTTGCGTGTGCGCCGGGTGCCGATCAAAGACGCCCAGGGGCAATTCCGATATATTCTTTGCGTCGTTGAAGACATCACAGAACAAAAATACTTGGAAGCGGCCCTGCGCCAAGCGAAAAACGAGGCGGATGCCGCGAACAAGGCCAAAAGCGTCTTCCTGGCCCAAATGAGCCACGAACTGCGCACCCCTCTCAACTCGGTCATCGGATTCGCCAACCTGCTCCTGAAAAACAAAAAAGAGAACCTCGGTCCCGAAGACCTCGTCCGGCTTCAAAAGATCCAAGGAAACGGATTGCACCTTCTGGAATTGATCAACAGCATCCTGGACCTCTCGCGGGTCGAGGCCGGTCGCATGCCCGTTAACAACGCCGCGGTGGATTTGGGGCGGCTGGTCACGGAGACCGTCGAACAACTGAGGGGGGGGCTGCCCGAAGGGGGCCCGGTGGTTCTGCGTTCGGACTTGCCCGGGCCAACGACTCCCCTCCAAACGGACCCGGGGAAATTGAAACAAGTGCTCATCAACCTTATCGGCAACGCCATGAAGTTCACTCCGCGAGGGTCCGTGACGGTCCGCGTCCGCGCCGGGGCGGACGGCGCGCCGTCCGCGCTGGAGGTGGCCGACACCGGCATCGGGATACCGCCCGACAAGGTGGGCCGGATTTTCGAGGCGTTTCAGCAAGTCGATAACGGCACCGCGCGGAAATTCGGCGGCACGGGCCTGGGGCTGACGGTGTCGCGGGCCCTGGTCGACCTTTTGGGGTTTCGCATGGAACTGGAGAGCGAAGTCGATCGGGGTTCGGTGTTCCGTGTGGTGTTTCAACCCGGTCCCTCGAAGCCGACGGAGGCGCCGCGTGGATGACAGCGCCGGACTGAAACTCTGGTACCGCCGGGTTCTGCCCGACAAGCGGCACGCCGTGGAACTGGCACTTGAACGCTGGCGCAACCGCGCGGAAGGGGCGGAGGCCGAGATCCGGCGGCTGGCCCACCTGCTCACGGGCTCCGGGGCCTCCTACGGTTTCCCGCAAATTTCGCAGCACGCCCAGGCGGTGGAACGCGCGGCGTCCGAGACTCTCGGCGCCCGCACCGAGGATCTGCTGCGCGTCATGGCTTCGGTCTTGACGGGGGACGAACGTTCGGGCGTTTTGATTGTTGATGACGACGCCGACGTCACGGCCCTTTTGGCGGCCAAATTGGGCTCGACCGGCCGCGCGGTCACCGTGGCGCACACCGCCCTCGAGGCGGAACACCGCCTCAAAGAACACCCCCCGGCCTTGATCCTGCTGGACTTGGTATTGCCGGATATCGACGGGCGTCGTTTGTTGTCCAAATGGAAAGGGCTCCCCGAGACGGCCTCGATCCCCGTGTTGGTTTTGAGCGCCTGGGCCAGCGGGCCCGTGCGCCAGGAATGCCTGTCTTTAGGGGCCGACGCCTGCTTTTCCAAACCCCTGGAACTCGAGGCCCTGGCGCGGGAAGTGGAAAAACGTTTGCGCCCCGGGGAGGGGTCCCCCGCCGGGTTTGAGCGTGACCTTTCAACCGGGCTCCCCAATCGCGCGGGTTTTCTCAAGCTTTTCCGCCGCGCGGAATTGCTTTTGCCGGGCCCGCAGCGGGTCATAAGCGTCGGACTGATGGAAGTGGACACCCTGGCCGTGATCCGCGCGTCCCAGGGAGACGGGGCCGCCGAAGACATTTTGGCCTGGGCGGCCAAGGCCGTGGGGCGCGCCATTCAACCCATGGGCGTGCTGACCCGTTGGGAAGGGGATCGGCTGGCGGCGCTTTTTCCATCGGTGGCCACCGACACGGCGATCCTGACCCTGGAACGCGCCCTGGGCGCCCTGTCCACGGAACGGTACCCGCTTCCCCAGGGCTCCACCACGCGGGTCACCTTTTCCGCGGGGGTGACGGAGGCCGAGGAGGGCGTCACGGTGGAGGTCCTGCTTTCGCGCGCAACGGAGGCCCTCGCCGAGGCCCGGGCCCAGGGGGCGGGACGAATCGCCCTGCACCGCAAGGGCGTCGGCCGAACCCGAAAAACGATCATGGTCGTCGACGACGACGAACTGGTCATCGCCCTGGTGCGTCACCGTCTGGAGCGGGAAGGGTTTCTCGTCGCCCCCTTTATGGACGGCGCCGCCGCGTTGGCGGCGGCCTCCGAGACAAACCCCGATTTGATGATCTTGGACGTGAAAATGCCGGCGATGGACGGCTTTGAACTGCTGGAGCGCCTCCGCGCGGTTCCCGCTTTTGAAAAAACGCCGATTCTGATGTTGACCTCCATGGGGGGTGAAAACGATGTGGTGCGGGGCCTTGCCCTCGGGGCCGACGATTATATTCTGAAACCGTTTTCACCGGTGGAGCTCGTGGCGCGGGTTCACCGCCACATGAAATCCAAGTGATGGGATTGTCCCTCCCCGCGGCCCCCCCCGACCGGCTTCTTTGGTGTATGGCGGGCGCGGGCCTGGGGCTTTTCTTGTTGGCCTGCGGTTTCGCGGTTTACGCCGTCCTCGCGGGCGCCCGCTCCTTTCAAAAATCCAGGTCGGAGCGGGCGATCCAAGAAACCTGGACGCGCGCCATCCTCCGGGTCCTTTCGGGGGAGGAAGGCCCCCCCGTCCTCCTGCGTTTGGTTGGGAAAAACCAAGCCTCGGCCTTTTCCCACTTCCTCCTCCAATTCGCCCGAAGATTGCGCGGGCCCGAACGCCGGGTTCTGACCACCCTGGCGGCGCCGTTCCTGGGCGCCGTGGCCGAGCGTCTCCCGGACCCCGACCCGGAAAAAAGGGCGCGCGCGGTCTACACGTTGGGCCTCCTGGCCCCCGTCCGCTTCAACGAACCGATCCGCGCGGCGCTGGACGACCCTTCGTCTTCCGTGGCCGTGACCGCCGCCTTTGTCCTTTTGACCCATCGCTCGGCGGACGACGCGCGCACGGTGCTCCAACGCCTGGACCGGTTCGGGACGTGGGACACCGGCTTGTTGTCTTTTCTTCTGGGGCAGGTGGGCGCGGGGATCGCCGGGGACTTGCGCCAAATTCTCGAGGACCGCGGGCGCGGCCTCCGCGCTCGCCAAATTGCGGCGCAATCGTTGGTGCGTCTGCAGGACCCCTTGGCCGGGGACTGCGCCGCGCGTGTTTTGTCGAATGAAAACGATCCGGAAATCCTGAGCGCCGTCCTTGCGATTTTGAAGAACCTGGGACGACCCGAGCATTTGGAATCGATCCGCGCCGCCTGCGCGGCGCCGTCTTTTTTCGTCCGCGCGGCCGCTTTGACCGCCCTGGGGCGGGTGGGCGGCCCCGGCGAGGAAGCGTTTCTGCGGGACTTTTTCGACACACCGAACGTGTGGGTCGCGTCCCACGCCGCGGACGCCCTGAAACGCATCGGGGCGCTCACTTTCCTGCGGGCGGTGGCGTCTTCCCCCCACCCGCGCGCGGTTTTGGCGCGGCAGATCCTGGAGTCCACGTGACGTTCCTCGACGGGTTCAATGCGTTCGCGCTGTTGTATTTCGTCCTGCTCAACGGGTCGCAGCTGCTCACGGCCGGATTTTCCATCGCGGCCCTTCGGCGTCACGCCTCCCGGTCACGACTCCTGCATGTCCTCGACGACTACGTCGCCCGGGGCGGCGCCCCCGCCATCACGCTCCTCGTTCCCGCTCACAACGAAGAACCCACCTGCGTGGAAGCGGTCAAATCGTTGCTGACGCTGGAGTACGGCGATTACGAAATCCTCGTGATCAACGACGGGTCCACCGACGACACCCTGGGCGAATTGGCCCGGGCTTTCGATCTCGTTCCCGCGAACCGGTTTCCCCTCGCCACGTTGCCGACCGCGCGCGTGCGCGCCACGTTGCGCAGCGCCCGCCATCCCCGGTTGTGGGTTTTGGACAAGGAAAACGGCGGCAAGGCCGACGCCCTGAACGCCGGGCTCAACCATTGCCGGACGCCGCTTTTTTGCGCCATGGACGCGGATTGCGTCCTGGAACGCGACGCGCTCAAGCGCATCGTCCGCCCCTTCATCGAAAACGACACCACGGTCGCCGCCGGGGGGTTGGTGCGCATCGCCAACGGCTGCGTGTTCAAGGGGGGGGTTCTGACGGACGTCCGCATGCCCGACCGCTGGCTGGCCCGGTTCCAGGTGTTGGAGTATTTGCGCGCCTTTTTGACGGGCCGAATGGGCTGGGACGCGATGTCCGCCCTGCTGATCATCTCGGGGGCTTTCGGGTTATTCCGTCGGTCGGTGGTGATCGAGGCCGGCGGTTTCGCCCGGGACACGGTCGGCGAGGACATGGAGCTGATCGTCCGGCTGCACCGATTTTGCCGTGAAAAAAAACGTCCTTACCGCATCACCTTCGTGCCGGATCCCGTCGCGTGGACGGAATGCCCGGAAAGACTGTCGGGGCTGGCGCGACAGCGCGACCGCTGGCAACGCGGGCTGGTGGATTCGCTCCTGCGGCACATCCGCATGCTGGGGAATCCCGGCTACGGCGCGCCCGGCCTCATCGCCTTCCCCTATTATTTTTTTCTGGAAATGCTGGGGCCTGTTGTGGAGCTGTTCGGCTACGTGGCTTTTGTGGCGGCCCTGATCGGTGGCCGGGTGTCCGCCGCCTATGTGGCGGCCTTCGCGCTCCTGGCCTTCGGGTTCGGGATGGCCCTTTCGATCGCCGCCGTGTCGCTGGAGGAACAGTCTTTTCATCGTTTCCGCCGAACCCGGGATTACATGCACCTCTTCGTCCTCGCTTTTTTGGAGAATTTCGGGTACCGGCAACTGGTGACGTACTGGCGCCTTCACGGTTTGTTGACGTCCCTGTTCCGGGTCAAGGGGTGGGGCGCGATGAAACGACTCGGGGTCCTCCATCGCCCCGCGAAAATCGCCGCGGGACTGACCCTCCTTTCGTTGTTTCTGGCGGGCGCCCCCGCGCGGGGGGCGTATTGGCAATTTTCCAACAGCTACGAGCGGCAGAGTTACGGGCCGCCGCGCATCGCCTGGTACACCACCACCTGGGTGATGGAACGCAAAGTCCGACGGGGCAGTCTCACCGTCGAAGGATTGCGCTACCGTCGGTTCGGCCGCACCGACCGGGGCGGCGCCGCCGAGGGCTATCTGGCCCTCTGGCCCAAGGCCTACGCCAACGCCCGGTTCCAAGCCGTGGTCAAGGCCGAGGTGGTCCCCCGGGTCGAAGGGCACGGGGAGATATTCCAATCCTTTGGCAAGCAGTGGGAGGCTTCCTTCCGCTACCGGCACATGGATTTCCGCCTGGACGACGTGGACATTTACGCGGTTTCCCTGGCCAAATACGCGGGCCGTTGGTATGCCCGAACGCGTTTCAGCTGGATCCCGCAAACCACGGGCGCCGGCTACGCCCGGGAAATCGCCCTGCGCCGGTACGGGGCGCGGACCGATGATTTTTTCGAATTGACGCTGAGCCGATCCAGCAGCAACGCCGTGAACACCGTCGCCGTCGGCGTCACGGGGGATCAAACCACCTCCCTGGCCGCCCGCGCGCAAAAATTCTGGAACCCACGGTTCGGAACGGCCCTCATATATCTGGTGGAGGACGAAATCGGCCTGCCGCCGCGGCGCGGGTTGTCGGGAACTCTTTTTTGGCGCTGGGGCACCGCGGAGCACGTCGTGCCCTTAACAACGAAAGAATCGGCGCCCTCCCCGGATTGATTCGCTTGTCCATTGACAGACCGCTTTTCCCCGTTTATCCTGAATAAAAGAACAACCGGGACCCGCCGGGCCCGGACAGGCCGAATGACCCATCGGTTCGATGAGGAGCCCGCATGCGTTCCTTTTTTCGTTCACTTTTCCCGGGACGACGCTGGTTTATCCTGGGGGGCCTGGCACTCCTTTTCGAGGCCTCCCCCCGGCTCCAGGCCCTCCCTTACAACGCCCTCCAAATTGAAGTGGAGCCCGTGACCGCCACCGATCGACTGACACAAGGCGGCGCCGCCTGGGGCGATATGGACGGGGACGGGGATTTGGATTTGGTCCTCAGCGGGCAAGATTCCGCCGGGAACCGTCAATTGCGGGTCTACACCAACGGGGGTGCGCCGGGCTACGCCATCAACGCCACGCAAACCGAAGTCTTTGGACTCAACAACGGCCTTCAGTCGGGGGAAGTGGCCCTGGGCGACCTCAACGGCGACGGGCGCTTGGACATTGTCGTCACGGGCAATCGCGGGGGGGCGGCGACCCGGCAGATCCTGGTGGCCCGCAACAACGGCGGGCTTTCCTTCAGTTCGATCCCCGTGGACGCCGGGTCGGGGCTGGACGGCGGGGAACCCGCCCTCGGCGATTTCGACAACGACGGGGACCTGGACTTGGCCGTCAGCGGACTCGACCCGGCGGGCGCGCGGCAATTTCGGGTGTACCGAAACAACGGCGACGCGACCTTCGACCCCACCCAAATCGAAGTGCCCGGCGCCGCCGGGAACGGTTACGCCACCCGGAGCGGCGTGGCCTGGGGGGACTACAACAACGACGGGTTCCTCGATTTGCTTGTGGCCGGGCTCTCCGCCGGGGGGCGACGCTTGCACCTTTTCACCAACAACGGAAACGGCGGTTTTGCCGGACCGTTGGACGTGACGGCCGGCGTGGGCGGGATGTCCGACGCCGACGTCGCTTTCGGGGATTTAAACAACGACGGCCTTTTGGACGTGGTCGCCATGGGCAACAGCGGCACCAACGCCCAATTGCGCGCCTACCGAAACAACGGCGGGCCCGGATTCACCTTCACCGCGTTCGAAGCGCCCGGCGCGGCCAACCTTGGAATTCGAAACGGCGCCCTGGCCATCGGCGACTCCAACAACGACGGGGTGCCGGACTTCGCGGTGGTGGGCACCCGGCCCGCCACGGGGAACGAGGAGGTCTGGCTCTACCGGAACAACGGCGGTTTCGCCTTTACCCAATTCAACGTGGAAAGCGCCAACAATTTGGGATTGCAGAACGGCGGCTTGGCTTGGGCCGATTACAACGCCGACGGAAGTCCCGACCTTTTGATCTCCGGGTCGGACAGCGCGAACGCCCGGCAAATGCGGGTTTATCGCAACACCATCAGCACCGCCGCGGCGCCGGGCGCGCCGCCCACGCTCGCGGGGTCTTTCGCTTTCTCCCCCACCGGGTATTCCTCGGCCACCTTCAAATGGGACCCCGCCGCGGACGTCGCCCCGGGAGCGACCCCGGCCGTTACCTTGACGTACGACCTCGAGGTTTCCACGTCGTCCGATTTCTCCCGGGCCACGATCCCCGCCATGCGCATGACCACACCGCGGACGGGCAATTACCTCCGCCCCCCCCGCCTTTACGACGGGAACACCCGGCACGGCGTGATCTTGCGTTCCACCCAACCGTGGGCCGGGAACAACGCCCACCCGGGACTGCGGACCGACACCACCTACTATTTCCGCGTCCGCACGATGGACGCGGGGCTTCTCCCCAGCGCGCCCAGCGCCAATCAAACCCTCTGGACGGGCGTGGCGCCCGGAACGTCCACGCTCGCCGCCGTTGCCGGGGCGGCCCCCGGGGACATCAACCTATCCTGGTCCGCCCCCGGGGACGATAATTTTTACAACCCGTTGGTGGGCGCGTTCCGCGTCCAGTATTCCACGGACGCCGCCACCCCCTGGAGCACCGCCACCACCCCCGCCGGGGCCACCACCGTCGGCAT
>Ga0268298_10000150_pt1 | contig 86269 bp, 69 predicted proteins | sample WWTPWeurt_MetaG_FD_194462 | JGI IMG/M metagenome (GOLD analysis project Ga0268298, IMG submission 194462) | Activated sludge microbial communities from WWTP in Nijmegen, Gelderland, Netherland - WWTP Weurt | ecosystem: Engineered > WWTP > Aerobic digester > Activated sludge | place...
TAAATAAACGTTGTCTGCTTCTTCAGTGAGTTTAACAAAATTCTTTGATTTGAATGCTTTGTTTTGTGTTAGGTTATGCTCGAGCGCATGAGCCATGAAAGTCTTTATAGTCTTGATGTTTTTACCAATATAATTGCGGGTAAACTTCTTCTTCTTCTCACACCATTCTACAAAAGCAAAATAAAAATCCAGATCAATAGTTTCAAAAGTTAATTTGCCGTAAACCTTCTGAAAGTCTATTAAAACCTCCTTTGTGGTCATGTATGTTTTAACAGTGCCATGACTAACTTTTTCACGCTTCAGCCCCTTACCTTGTTCAATAAACAAATCTATCAATTCAAACAAGCCTATTGCGGTTGGTTCCTTTACTTCGGTTTTGGTAGAATAACTCAGGTAATGACGTTTAACTTCATTATAATTTGGAATGAAGCCTTTGCGGTTATTCTCAATATCCCACTCATCAAAGTGATCTTTCAGCTTTGTAATAAGTGAATTAATTTTTACGTGGTTTTTTACTATGACTTTATCAATTGCTTTCTTCTTATCAAAATCCCAATGCGCTGGAAGTATTGAATAACCAATGGAAGTATTAAAATCAATTTTACCTGACCTGTAACGCAAATAAATAGGGTAGGGCTTATCTGGGTTCAAATCATTCAGGCTTCCTTTCTTACCTGTAAACTCTTTATCTTTTAATCCCTTGTTCAATCTGAAGCTAACCTTTGCCATAAACACCCGCTTTAAATATTTATACCAAGTTAGCGTTTACCCCGTAATTTACCCCAGAAATTGTTTACTATTTTTTACCTCCTTTTACCTCATCCTTATAAAAGCCTTCATTTGTTTAGGTTTCCAGACCATTGGAATAAAATGAAATCATAAGAGATTTAACTTATTGTGGTCCGCTCGGGACCTCAAAAAATCCTTCTTTGGCAACAAAGGAGGATTTTTTATTACAACAAAATTTCTTTGATTTCGAGTTACAGAAGATTATTTATCTTCTTTCTTTTTTGAAGATGACGACTGATAAACCGTAGTTGGATAAACCCAATCAGAAGTCAGTTTCAAGGAGTCATATACTGCATTCTGAAAATTGAACTTTTCAGGATCTTCGACAACAACAATGTCCTGTACACGGTAATCATCCAACACACTCTTTATGCGCGCAACGTAACTTCTCGAACCATTTGAGCTGTATGACTTACCCGTTGTTCCGCCGTTAATGGGGTTTGGAGCCTGTATGTATGAATACTTTGCAAACGTGTAAGTACCGTAAACAAAATAATATAAACTGTCTTGTTTAGCGTCAATAACCGTATTTCCAGTATAAGTTATAGTCACATCTGCCAATCTGCCTTCCAGCTTGTTTCCTTTTTCATAATTGATTGAATGTGTGAGCAAAACCCGCTCAAGAGCTTCTTCAATCAACTGAAGTTTACTTGGCTGATACTGTACGTTCAAAGCAAACAAAGAGGCAAGTAAAAATGACATCATAATAGAACGATTCTGACCTGTTTATGCAAAAACCTTACCAAACAGTCAATCTAAGATAGACAATTAATCTGATGACTTTATTTGTGTTTGCTCATTTCGGTTTTAAGGTGATTGATCACGTTCACCTCAACTACATCAATTTTCTTGAGCTCAGATAGATAATACGAAATCCAGTCCGTTAAATGAATCAGATAGAAGTTCTGTGCTAATCTGCTAATTCCTTTTGCACGAATTTCAGTCACATGTGGAGTCTTTCGAGCAATAATTTCCTTTGAAATTTCCCAGCGATAATTGGTTCTAGGGTGATCAAAATCTGTTTTAAGATATACCACAGAAATAGACTCATTTCCGCCGGCCCAGCCCACAAGTTCATTGTGCGTCATCTCAGGCAAGACATGATTCCAGCACAGCATTTTTGCGTTTTCATTCAATTGTTGTCTGAATCTTATAGCAATACCCTCAAAATAAGATCCAGAATAAATAACCGGTGTCTTCAGATGAAAATGATTTGCAATTCGCATGGCATCCTCCTGAATGTGATTTTTTTCGCTTTCCAAAAATGTTGTAACATTTGAAAGGTTTAAGAGCTCAATATCAGAAATCAGATTGTACTTTCTAAGGATATAAAGTTGCTGAACCAGTGAATAAACCAACATGGCTCTAGGCTGCTGTCCTTTGGGCACCACAAGATGATTCCAGCTGTTTTGTTGAGCCATTTCCAGCAATTCGCCTCCTGAGGTAATAACCACAATTTCAGCACCACGGTTTTTGCCTTCTCGAACAGCCGATATTGTTTCCTCCGTGTTTCCTGAATAAGAAGACGCTATCAGCAAGGTGTTACTGTTTACACAAGCAGGAATGCTGTAATCATTCGAAAGGATGAAGGGGACTTTTATTTCTTCATTTACAAGCAAACTGATAATTTTTCCGCCAATTCCAGAACCGCCTAATCCACAAACAAGAACCGACGTGTATTGTCTATCAGTTGTCTTAAATTCTGCACTAGATCCTATCCGAATAGCTTCAGTTAGTTGTTTTCCTATAGACTCAATTAATTCTTTCATTGCGGGAACAAAGTTAAATCATATACGGAAATCATCACGTTTTGTTATCTCTTCAATGAAGTTCTAAAATGACATTCCCTCAAATCAGTTTATCTTTGGGCCTTCAATTTATAAATCATGAGTCTGATACAGCTTTCTGAACACGAAATACAGCGAAGAGAAACACTGAATGAAATCCGCAATCTGGGAATAGAACCTTACCCAGCCGCTCTTTACCCCGTAACGCATCTATCTGTACATATTGAAAACGGATATGAAGAAGGAAAAAAGGTGGTAATTGCAGGAAGACTCATGCGCAAGAAAATTCAGGGAAAAGCATCATTTGCTGAGCTTCAGGATAGCGCCGGGCGGATCCAGATTTATTTCAATCGCGATGAAATCTGTCCGGGTGAAGACAAATTTGCATACAATGAATTATTCAAAAGACTACTTGATTTGGGTGATTTTATTGGAGTAGAGGGAACCTTGTTTAAGACTCAGGTTGGAGAAATAACAGTGCGCGTTACTGGCTTCAAACTACTCAGCAAATCACTGAAACCGCTGCCAATGCCTAAAACAGATGCGGACGGGGTAGTGCATGATGCATTTACAAATCCTGAACTCAGATACCGTCAGCGTTACGTCGACCTGGTTGTAAATGCAAATGTGAAAGACGTTTTCCTGAAGAGAAACAAAGTATTTAACGCATTTCGTGAGTTTTTTAATTCACGCGGATATATTGAAGTAGAAACACCTATTTTACAGCCTATACCAGGCGGAGCTGCGGCACGGCCGTTTACAACGCATCACAATGCACTTGACACTACACTTTATTTAAGAATTGCAAACGAACTTTATTTGAAAAGGCTCATTGTGGGCGGATTTGAGGGGGTTTATGAATTCTCGAAAAACTTCCGCAATGAGGGTATGGACAGAACCCATAACCCTGAGTTTACTGCCATGGAAATTTACGTGGCGTATAAAGACTATCACTGGATGATGGAGTTCACAGAACAGCTGCTCGAACAAACGGCATTGGCTGTTAACGGAACAACTGTTGCTACATTCGGAGACCACACTGTGGACTTTAAAGCCCCTTACAGACGTGTAACGATGCGTCAATCCATTCTTGATTTCACCGGTTTTGACATCAACGGAAAATCAGAAGAAGAATTAAGAACCTGGTGTACCTCAAATGGGGTAGAGGTTGATTTCACGATGGGAAAAGGAAAATTAATTGATGCAATATTTGGTGAAAAATGTGAGGGCAAATACATTCAGCCGACCTTCATTACCGACTATCCAAAAGAAATGTCACCGCTTTGTAAACAACACCGGGACAACCCCGAACTTACTGAGCGTTTTGAGCTGATGATTTGTGGTAAAGAAGTAGCAAACGCATATTCAGAATTAAATGACCCGATTGATCAACGAGAGCGATTTGAAGAACAGTTAAAACTCTCAGAAAAAGGAGATGATGAGGCTATGTTTATTGATCAGGACTTCTTAAGAGCGCTTGAATATGGCATGCCACCAACATCCGGACTTGGAATAGGCATTGATCGTTTGGTGATGTACCTTACAAATAATCAATCCATTCAGGAAGTTCTATTCTTTCCTCAAATGAAACCCGAAAAATGGGGGAGTGCCGGACCCGATTTAACTGAAAATGAAAAGTTAATTCTCGGTATTCTGGAAAAAGAAAAGTCAATGGACCTGGTTGTTTTAAAAGAGCGTGTTGCGCTGAGCAATAAAGCCTGGGACCTTGGTATGAAAGGGCTGGCAAAACACGGGCTGGCAAAAGTCACTAAAACGAATGAAGCTTTAACTGTTAGCCTGATAGAGTAGAGCAGGATAGAAGTGCCAAAACCTTCTTAGCCCGAATAGATTATTTTTCTTCAAACCAGGAAGCGTACATGCGGTAATTATTCGCTATCCGTTGTACCTCGCCTTTGAATAATTCAGGACTTAGATCCTTAACCTTTTTGGCAGGAATTCCGGCATAAATTGACCCCGATTCAACTTTCGTTCCTTCCAGCACAACAGCGCCTGCGGCTATAATACAATTCTCACCAATTACACAATTATCCATCACAATGGAGCCCATTCCAATGAGCACATTATCTCCAACGGTGCAGCCATGTACCAGCGCATTGTGACCCACAGAAACGTTGTTTCCCAGATTTACTTTTGTCTTTTCATAAGTACAATGAACCACAGCGCCATCCTGAATATTTACGTTGTTTCCAAAACGAATGCTGTTTACATCACCACGCACAACGGCGTTAAACCAGATGCTGCAATTTTCACCCATTTCAACATCGCCGACAACAGTAGCGTTTTCAGCTAACCAGCAATTTTCAGGTATTAGTGGAGATTTTCCGCGACAAGATTTTATCAGAGCCATAATTACGCGTGAAATTACAATATCAAAACAACAAAATCCATAAACTGAAGCGCTTATTTGCTTGTCCTTAATTCAAAGCTGAGCCTGACATAATCTGTCTGTTTAAAGATTGATAGCTTGAATTTATTTGCAGCCGTTTCAAACTCATAAATATCGAACTCTGGCGAAAGATCGGCTGAAATGGATTTTGACTTAAAAAGAGCTTGCAGCTTTGCCATGTTAGTTAGATAATCAGCGCCACTTAAAATAATCTTTAAGGAATTTATTTTTGGCAAAAGAGGTATTAAAAACTCTGTAGAATCAGCGTAATTAAAATATCTCCACGCACCAGAAGAATCGAGAATTTGATAATGCTGATTTTCCAACCATATTCTGGCTTCAGCGGTAGTTTGTCCAAAATAAATTCCATGGAAAAGTGAATCGGGAAAATCATCAAAGGCGTGGAGCGGATCCTCTTCTTCTGTCGTGATCATAGATGGCTCAGTATGGCCTTCTGAGCAACCTAGCAGAGCTAAGGCAAATAGCGAAACTAAAATCCTACTCATGAATATTTTCTTCATCAACCAGGCTTTCATTTCTAAATCGCAAAAACAGCTGAATCAATGCAATCACGTCTTTCTGACAATATTTAACAATGCGAGGAAGATCATTGTCTTCATAAAAAACACGGGCAACATCGGCTCCAGAAATATCATCTTTGGGTGTGGGTATTTTGAAAACATGACATAACAGACTAAGCGATGTATAATGTTTATAATCACCAAATTTCCATAATTCCATGGTATCAAGATGCGCAATTTCCCAAGGCTTTTTACCAGCAATATCGAGCACTCCCGGCAAATCAATTCCATGAATGAGCATTCTTCTTGCAATGAACGGAAAATCAAATTCTTTAGCGTTATGCCCACACAAAATGTGATTGGGTGAATTGTAATGACTGTTCAGGAGTTTTGCAAAATCCAGTAACAACTGTTTTTCATCATCGCCAGAAAATGATTTCAATCTTATTTCTTTACCATGGGGCTTATCGTGTAAAATTCCGCAAGAAATACAAATGATTTTACCAAACTCAGCATAAATACCAGCCTTTTCATAGACATCAGCGGCCGACTGGCCCTCCTTTTGCTGAAATTTTGTTTTGGCATCAAACAAAGCAGCAGTTGCGCCATCAAGCTCTCCAAAACGGTATGTTTCAGGCACTGTCTCAATATCCAGAAACAGGATTTTTTCCAGATTCAACTTTTGTAATTGCATTACTTTTTATTGTAAAGGTAAAGGCGGAATTTTCTAAAAATCAGTTGCAAGAATAAATGTTATACAGCCCGCTATGAATTTTTGTTATTTACTCTGTTCAAAACCTGTTGATTTGGTTGCGGAATCTAAGATCAAATCATTACGCCCTTCTTATTAATCAACGGCACGATCTTCATGTTTTCTTCCGTAATTGATTCTGCCAGAAAAATGAATTTTTTGTCCAGGATCTGGTTGTTTTCATAAAAGCTGACCCAATATTCATTGCTAAGGCCAAATACCTCTTCTATAATGGGCTCAATTTTAGCAAATGACATTCCGTCAAGGTCGCCAATAAAATGTCTCAGCGTAGATGTTTTAATTGATTCACCGGTAACTGCATTTTCACCGTAACCCTTTGAAGAAACCAGCGTGTTGCGGATAATGTGATTTTTCAAGTTAAGCAAGTAAACATTATAAACTTCCACCGTTTTCTCCTCGTTCCACTCCTTGACAACTGCTACAGCAATGTTTTCAACTTTGGGTATTTGTATGTGCTCTTTCACTTTTTTACTTAGGATTTAGGATACAGGATTAAGGATTTAGTGTATGCTTTTGGATATTCACTGTTTGACATTAAAAACGATCGTATGTTGAAGTATTTCTAATTAGTGAACTGATGTGAGGTTAATATGCTTTTTTATTGGCTTAACATTTAAACTATATCCTTTATCCTAAATCCTCTATCCTCACTTACCACCAACCTGAGCCATCAAATTCATTCCAATGTTGATGTATTTCGGTAGTTCCTGATAATGACCCTCAAGGGCGTCATCTTTTTTATCATCGGTATTTACCCAGTTTGGCTCTGTACTTCCGCCCGTGCGAACAATTACAAGGTCTTTTTCAGGCACTGAAATAATGTACTGACCACGCATTCCTCTGAAATAGGTCACTTCATAGGGCATTCCGGTATAAATCCAATATTGATATCCATACACATTATTTGGTTTTCCATCTCCTTTTTTGAGTGGAGCCAATGTGCATAATTCATCCATCCAGGCCTTACTTACAAGCTGTGTTCCGTTCCAGTTTCCACGATGATTAACCAGCCTGCCCAATCTTAGAAAATCTCGTGATGTAGCATACATACAGCAAAATGCTTTTTCTGTGCTGGTCTCATCACCGGCAAGACTCCACCACGCGTCACTTTCTGCGCCCATTGGTTTCCATAATTTTTCTGATGCATATTCAGAAACATTTTTACCGGTGGCCTCGGCAAGAATGTACATCAGCACTTGCGTGTCGCCGCTTTTGTAACGGAAAATTTCTCCAGGAGCTTCTTCAATTGTTCTTCTGTTTAAAGATAAATCCCGGTCATCTGTATCATAATACAATTCGGCCACATCACAAAACGGACTGATATAACTTTCACTCCACGAAAGTCCGGTACTCATCGTCAAAACGTGACGAATGGTGATATTCTTTTTCTCATCATCAAACTCAGGCAAATAATTTGCAACCGGTTCGTCGATTGATTTTATGTAACCCTCTTCAATAGCAACACCAATCAAAATAGCCACGACAGATTTTGCCATCGAAAATGAATTTCCGTAAACATTTTCTCCATGCTCACCCCAATACTCTTCATAAATCAAGGTGTCTTTATAAGTAACGAGAAAAGAGGCAGTGTTTAATCGTTCAAGCAATTCTCGCTCTTCTTTCGATAAGGCAAGTTTCCCCAGGTTCTTATGTTCCGGCCATGGCTGAGGTTGACCCATTTCTACCTTTCTGTTATTAAATACTTCCAGATCATATATGGTTGGCCGAAGCTCTCCCTTAAAATACGTATTGGCGATTCCTTTGTAAATGTAATATCTACCGGTGATCACAATAGCAATATTAAATCCAACCAGAAAAAGCAGAATTAAAATAAACAGCCACTTGAAAAATTTCTTTACAAACCTCATTGCCTTAAGTCAAGATTAAATATAATCGAAGTCAAATACATTAGCCATGTTAATCTTTAGTGATTCTCTCACCTCAGACATGTTAATTGGCTTTCCTGATTCCAGATGCATGGAAGTTACCGCTTTGTCTGTTATTCCACAGGGCACAATATGATTAAAATAAGACAAATCAGTATTCACGTTTAATGCAATTCCATGCATGGTTACCCATCTTGAACTCTTTACGCCCATTGCACAAATTTTTCTGGCATTTGCAGTTCCACCATCAATCCACACACCTGTTAACCCGTCAACACGGCCTGCTATAATCCCAAATTCACTGAGCGTCAAAATGACAGCCTCTTCCAGATAACGCATGTATTTATGAATATCAGTAAAAAACTGATCCAGATCAAAAATAGGATACATCACTAGTTGTCCGGGACCATGATACGTGATGTCACCTCCACGGTTAATTTTATAGAACGACGCCTGATGATTTTTTAACGCCTTGTCATCAATCAAAAGATTGGATTCTTCACCGCTCTTGCCCAGCGTATACACATGAGGATGCTCACAAAAAAGTAAATGATTCAAAGGCGTTTCAGGAGCTAAATCAGGAGACAATTGATCACGCACTAATAGTTTCTGATCAATTATTTCTTTAAAGAGTTTTTCCTGATAATCCCAGGCCTCTTTGTAATCCTTTAATCCAATGTCTTCACATCTTACAACCGGCATATTACAAAGTTAATGAATCGATTTTCAAAAAAACAGTTTAATTCTAATTAGGCAACTTAATTCACCAACCATAAATCAGCAAATGCGTAAATTTGTATGAATGACCAAACCAACTGTCAGATTTGTTTTTCATCTTGAGGCTTTTCTTGTTGTTCTGGCCTTTACTTCTTTGTCTTGTAGAAAAGATCCTAAAATTGAACCCGTAACCACGACTCCTTATTCATTTGATTATCCCGAAATAATTGCGGACTATTTACCACCGGTTGAAGTGCCTTCCAATAACCCAATGACAGATGAAGGTGTAGAGCTGGGAAGAAAACTATTTTTTGACGAGCGCCTTTCAGGCAACAACACACAATCATGCGGTAGTTGTCATATACCCGCTGCCTCTTTTTCGGACACCGTTGCATACAGCATTGGTATTGATGGTTTGGCAGGAAGCAGAAACGCGATGCCATTGATTAATCTTGGTTGGATGGATAGATTGTTTTGGGACGGCAGAGCTTCGTCATTAGAAGATCAAGCGTTTCAACCCGTAACCAACCCTATAGAAATGCATGATACATGGCCTAACGTTGCGTCAAAACTACAGGCTGATCCACTTTATCCGGCGCTTTTCAAACAGGTTTTTGGAACAGATCAAATCGATTCAGTAATGGTTAGTAAAGCGCTGTCACAATTCATGCGCACACTCATTTCTGGTAATTCACCCTTTGATAAGTACCTGAAAACAGGCAACAGTGGCTGGAACGCTGCTGATGAGCAATTAGCCTATGAAGGGTTTACAATTTTTATGGACGAGACAAAGGGAGATTGTTTCCATTGTCATGGCGATTCCTACAATCCGCTTTGACAGATAATCTGTTCCACAACAATGGGCTAGATCCTTCGTTCTCGGACAATGGTCTTGGCGCGATAACCGGCAGCTCGTTTGATAATGGAAAATTCAAAACTCCAACACTGAGAAATCTGGTATTCACCGCGCCATATATGCACGATGGCAGGTTTCAAACTCTGACAGAGGTTATTAATCATTACAGCATGGGTTTACAAAATTCAGCAACCATTGATCCGCTCATGAAACATATTTCCACAGGAGGAAGCCAGATGAATCCGGCAGACAAAAGCAAATTGCTGAAGTTCTTAATTTCTCTTTCAGACAGCAGCTTTGTTGCCAATCCAAAGTTTCAGGATCCTGGTTAAATTAAACTTTGTCCGTTGCTAAAAAATTTAGAATCTCACTCAAAAAAAAGGCCTCAACGTTGTTGAGGCCTTCGTATTAATTTCATTTTTTATTAAACCTGTTCTAAGAAAGATATTCTCTTTTGAATTGGCGGGTGTGTTGCAAACAATCCTGCTACTGCAGAAAAAGCATTCGCTTTTGGCTCGTTTGAAATAAACATGCCTTTTACATCACTGCTGGTAACCTCTTCCACCTCTGAATGACCTGAAATTTTTCTAAGAGCACTTGCCAGCGCATCCGGTCTTTTAGTCATTTCTGCCGCTGCTGCATCGGCCATATATTCACGTTTACGCGATAATGCAAAACGGAAAATAATCGTGAGTAAATAAACCAACGCGCTCACAATAAGTATTACGGCAATTACCCGTCCGTCTGACTTTTTTCTATCACCACCGCGGTGCCCGCCGTATACAAGCGTACGAAACAACACCTGAACAATAAAACCGAGAATTCCCACAAAGATGATAGACACAATAAGCAATCTAACATCCTTATTGATGATGTGCGCAAGTTCATGCGCAATCACTCCTTCCAGCTCAGCATCATCAAGTGTGTCAATTATTCCTCTGGTGAGTGTTATTGTATACGTTTTCTCGTTTATTCCGCTTGCAAAAGCATTCAGTGCTGAAGTTTCAATGATGTTGATTTTAGGCATTCTTCTGCCTTGTGACATGCATAGATTTTCAACAAGATTGTAAACACGCATATTGTTTTTACGATCGAGCGTGTGCGAGCTTGTAGCATATTCAATCATTTTTGAGTTGAACAAATAAGCAATTACAAACCACACCGCAACTCCGGCCGCTACAAGAGGGGCAACTTGCAGAAAAGCATCTGTCTGTTCTTGTTCCCAGGTAAACTCACTGAGAATAAAAATAACCAGCCAAACGCCCGCAAGAATCAGCGTTGGAAAACCAATCAGCAACAGCGTTGATTTAAAATTGTTGCTTCTAATCTGACTGTAAAGACCTACGTAAGCCACAAAAATCAGAATTTAATTTCAGGTGCTTTATCCAATTCTTCGCGCTGTACAACGCCCAAATCAAAATAAGGCTCCTGACTGAATTTAAACATACCCGCAATGATATTGCTTGGAAATTTTTGTACTTTATTGTTCAATTCTTTAGTTGCTGAATTGAAAAAACGACGCACCGCAGCAAGCTTGTTTTCAATGTCAGACATCTCTTGCTGAAGCTGCATAAAATTCTGATTTGATTTCAAATCAGGATAAGCTTCCATTTGCATTGAGAACTGTGACATAGCGCCAGACAAAGCAACTTCCGCAGCAATTTTGTCATTCACTGTTCCGGCAGACATTGCGCGTGCTCTTGCTTGTGTAACGGCTGTTAACACGCTTTTTTCCTGATCCGCATAACCTTTAACGGTCGCAACAAGCTGAGGAATCAAATCGTGTCTTTGTTTAAGCTGAACATCAATATCTGCAAACGCGTTTTCACGATTGTTTCTTAATCCTACTAATCCGTTGTACATTGAAATCAGCATAATGATCAGAAGCACAACTACGCCAATGGCAACCCATAATCCAATACCCATAATTTTTGGTTTTAATTTTAGAAGCGAAAGTTAGATAAAAAATCAAATAGTTCGACAGAAAGATCGAACTGTCAATTGATTATTGTAAGATGGCTTTTTTAATCAGATGATTGACCCTTCTGGAAAAAATACCCGCAACGCAACAAAGATCAGGCGCAACCACAACACGTTTTTCAATGTACGAAAGAAGCCTTTCATAATATATCAAAGCAACGATCATTCCGGTAAAAAATCAACTCGAATCAGCCTGAAACTATTTGCCTAAAAAATCATGTTTCGATCCGTAGAAAATGGGCTTCCAACCACATTTTTGTCCCTCCAGATTACTCCGTCTTATTTAGTCGTTTTTTAAAGGATCGGAAGTACCACAGACCAGCGGCCAACATAAAAAAAAACCCGCCCCCTCCAATTAACAAGGCTTTTGTCCAGTAAGCCTTTTCGGCTTCGCTCTGAAGAAAATTTCTGTATTCATAAGATGGTTCTCCCGGGCTGTTTTTTTCATTTATCCAGGCAGTAGCAGAGCCACTCGAGTCTGGATGAATCAAGCCAAAAGAAAATGTTTCTTCACCATGAATTTCTTTTGAATAAGCCCCATATGTCAATGAATCAACAAGAAATCCGTCTGCATCATACAAACTGATTTTCTCACCTTTTTTTGACAAGCCAAACTCAATATTCCCTATTGAATACGAACCTGAGGGTTTTATTCTTTCAGCGAATTCACAAATCACAATAAATGAATTTGACTTTAGCACAGTTCCAGCTGGAACGATAAAACCATTTTTGTATTTGCCATCCGTGAAAACCCAGCCACTCACGTCAACATCTGATCTTGAATGATTATATATTTCAACCCAATCCCCGCTTGAATCGGAATCATGCTGATAAAAACAAATTTCATTAAAAAAGACGCTGTCTGAAAAAATACTTTTCCTTTTTGGTTTAAATAGCGGAATGAATTCTGCGTCCTCTGTTAATACTACAGAAATTGTTTCTGTTTTCTCATTCCGGTTCTTCCAACCCACAAATTCATAGTCATGCTCAGGCGTTGCGGTCAGAGTGATGGGAACACCTTTAAAGTAAACACCATCAACAAAATTCCGCTCAAGCTCGAGAGAGTTTAACTTAACTTTTCCTTGTTCTTTTCCTGGATAGAATACACTCACATAAGCTGTATCGGTCAGCGCAAATTTTTCCATAATAAACGAACGGAGATAATACGGTCTTTTGGTAATAAACGTCTTAAGAACCGCAACATTTTCCTCCCATGCTTTCATGGTTGATCCCCACCTTTTTTGATGAAAAGGAATTTCGGTGCGAATTCCGTCAGCAATTTTGTTCATGAGCCGCAGCGCGGTATCAGGGTGATAAACCGTATTGAGCTGATCAGCAAACGTGTTGATATATTGTATTTCAAGTTTTTTGTTTGAAAGCAAACTTCGAATGATAAACGTAGACCATGGCGGATCTGGCCATATTTCATTATTTACAGAGGTGAATTTTTTGAGTGTGTTATTCATGTATCCTTTTGGATTGTTATTTCCAAGGCCCATTTCTGTGTCATAAAAAATCCATCTCCATTGTGAAGAATCGTTTCTTTCTTTGTAATACCTGATATTTCCTCCCGCATCTCTGTTGTCAGAATATATCTCGGCAATATTATATGACATGTAGTTTTCAATGTCCATAAACCCGCGAAGATCTTCTATCACCCGATCATCCGTCATGTCCTTTGTCGCGAGATAATTAAGCAGATATTTATATTGTTTTGATGTTCCGTGTTTAGCGCCATCCCGGTGCTCCATGAGGTCCACATTATCTTTGTCTACACCAAAATTATCTTCCAGATAATGTTCGTTTATTTTCTCTCTCAGATTCTGAATCCCCCAATACTCTCCATTCAAAAAAACAATCGCCGGACGATACTCCTGAATTGCGAGACCTGTAGGTTTTGCCAGCTGCGTCATAAACGCATCCCGAAAGTGTGTTTTACCAAAATCGCCTCCCGCATTTCGTAAAATAAATGACTTATAGGAATCCATTTCTCTTTCAGGAAAAATTGGATAGTCAAATTTCTTTTTTCCGTAACGATCTCTTGCAACTACATACAATGATTTCTGTGGCAAACCTTTGCTAAACCCGCCAAAAATGCCAATGCCCGCAATCTGGTTAAATGCGCATTCTCCGGTAGGCTCATACATTTCCACATTTGCTCTTCTCTCCCAGTCATACCAGAAGTTTGCTCCCAGGTAAGGGGGAACCGTGTCAGCACAACAACCTTTCACGTAAATACCCGAAGTAAAATCCCAAAGATTTGCCGGATTTGTGGAGATTGAAACGATTGGCAATGAATAAACCCGATCACAGAAATAAGAATTAGTGATTATTTGGGATGATCCGCCATCGCCATAAGCAATGGCGCGTATTACACCAACCTTGCCAACAGTAATTGGTTTGGTATATTTCATTGAGCCTGATCCCGGCTCAGATCCATCAAGTGTGTAATAAATTCTGGCGTTAGGCAGATCAGAACTTAAAACAACGTTTACAGGCTTGGTATAAATTCCTCCTGCAGGTTCAAACACAAGCTTTGTCGAGTCCGCCTGAGAGAGCAAACCGAAAGGAACCAGAATTAATATGAGCAAAAAATATTTCAGCACTTGGCTATTTCAACCAAAGGTAAAGGAATGGTTTAAATTCAAATAAGGCCTGAAGCAAGATTTATCAGAAGTAGTGGTTTGACAATTATTTGAGCTGTCTGAACAATTTGGCATTTTATTCGTACTAAAAACATCTAACGATTTATGGATATGCGATTGTTTTACCTGATTATTTGCTTATTTACCTCTTTCTACTCTGTATCACAATCAGAAAAAGATACTTCAAGCGGAGAAATCTGTCTTTTGTTTATAGGCGATGTAATGGGTCATGGGCCTCAGATTACGTCAGCCTACGACAAGACAACCAATCAATATGATTATACCCGTTGCTTCAAATACATTCAAAGTGAGATTTCAGATGCCGATTATACAATTGCTAATCTGGAAGTAACATTAGCGGGGCCGCCTTTTACAGGTTATCCGCAATTCAGCTCGCCAGATGAGCTTGCTGTTGGGTGTAAAAATGCAGGTATGGATATTCTCGTAACTGCCAATAATCATAGCTGTGACAGGGGTGGGGCTGGAATTATCAGAACTATTTACGTGCTTGATTCTTTAAACATTATACACTCAGGAAGCTATAAAGACTCGGTGGAGCGTGCCGCAAACACACCACTGATGATAGATCATGATTGTTTCAGGCTGGCGATATTGAATTATACCTATGGAACTAATGGAATTCCATTTCCAGCGCCAACTATTGTGAACCTGCTGGATAAAGATTTAATTGCCAAAGATCTGGCTGTTGCCAAAACAAAAAATGCAGATAAAATAATAGCGTTTGTTCATTGGGGTAATGAATACGAATCACTTGCCGGAACCTGGCAAATCAACATGGGAAAATACTTATTCGATCAGGGTGTAGATATTATTATAGGTGCACACCCACACGTGCTTCAACCAATGGTTTGGGAAAAACAAACTGCAGATAATGGACAGGAAAGTCTGATTGTCTATTCGTTGGGAAATTACATTTCCAATCAGCGCGACCGCAAAAAAGATGGTGGCGCCATGTTTAAACTAACGCTTGAAAAAGAACAGGGAAAAACCTCCATCAAAAGCGCTGGTCACATTTTAACCTGGGTTTATACACCTATTGAAGATGGCGCAAAAAAATACTATGTGCTGCCTTGTTCAAAGTATGAAAACAAACCTGAGTTCTTTGATTCTGAAACAAGCTATAATCAAATGAAACTGTTCGTTTCTGATTCAAGAAAACTTTTTCAGGAAAACAACAAAAATATTGGGGAGTATATTTATGAAAATGAAAAATGGGTGCTGAAGTATTAGCACCCATTTTCAGTTTCTGACCTGTTCGTGCTTATTGAACGTAGATCTGTCCGGGCAGCTTAATAACACTGCCATCTTTACCTTCAGCAATAATAACATAGAAGTACATTCCGCGCTCTACAGTTTCTCCGTCATAATTTGTTCCGTCCCACACAAATTCTGCATCATTAGAAGCAAATATTTCGTTGCCGCGCTGATCTGTGATGGTTATCTGGAACGACTCAATGTCTGTTGATTTTACAGAGAAATAGTCGTTGATTCTATCGCCATTCGGAGTGATAACGTTTGGAATATTATCAATAGATGATTTTGATTTTACTGTGATTTCCTGTGACTCCTGATAATTTACTTTTCCTTTTCCGATAACCGTCATAGTCACTTTGTAAGTGCCGGCTTTTGAAAAAGTATGTTTTGTTTCTGATCCATTTGCCAACGTGCCGTCACCAAAATCCCAGCGCACCTCTTTGTAGTCTGAAGCATTCGAATTAAAACTAATAATGCTTGGCGCAAACACATTCAACTGGGTGTATTCCATTCTTGCGTTTGGTGTGCTTTCAATCACCTGAGGATCCTGAACATTGTTGTTCTGATTTGACTGAGCATCCTGATGATTTGATAAGATAACTTCATTGTTGTTGGTCGCCGCAACATTTGAATTTTGCGAGCTTTCGGTTGTGTTTATGTTTGATGACTGACTGGTGTTTGAATTATCAACTTGAGTATTCTGCGACTGATAATTTTTTAATTCACTCTCAATCTTCTCTTTGTTTTCGATAATAGCAGGATCATTTTCATCCGCCACATAAATAATGGTTTCACCTGTTGTGGTTTGAGGCTCTGTATTTTGTGTATCCGCTTTAATTACGTTTTCCGTTTTGTCAGATTCATTTGTTGGTTCATAAAAACCAAAATACCAGGTCGCCAATGACGCGGCCGCTATTCCTCCGGTAATCAAACCAATTTTTACCCCCACTGAAACGCCGGTGGTCACAGCTGCGGTAGTTCCAATACCTGCCTGTATGTTAGCCCATATCTGCGGGTTAACATCGGCTTGAAAACCATCAAACTTCTGTTTGAAAAGCTCTTCTATGTTATTATTCCCTTTCACTTTCTTCTACGATATTGTTTTCAATCAATAATTTTCTAAGTAAACTTTTTGCTCTGGAATACTGTGATTTTGATGTGCTCTCAGTAACACCCAGGCGCTCTGCTATTTCTTTATGTGAGTAACCTTCTATTGCAAAAAGGTTAAACACCACTCTGTATCCTTCAGGTATAGCTTGAACAATTTTCAACAAATCTTCTGCTGTTATTGATTCAACTATATAATCATCTTTTTCCAGCTTGTATCCTACCGCATCAACATCCACATCGTTTTGATGCTTTTTGTTTTTTCGGTAATTGTCCAGTGCGGTGTTAACCATAATTCTTCGCACCCAGCCTTCCAAAGAGCCTTTGCTTTCAAAGTCTGTTAGTTTGCCAAAAATTTTTATAAATCCATCTTGCAACACATCCTGTGCCTCTTCAACATTGTTGGTGTATCGGAGACAAACTCCCATCATTTTTCTGGCAAATAAATCATAGAACTTCTTCTGAGCAATTGTATTCCCGGACACACATTCCTTTACCAATTGTTCATCCGTCATGCTTACTCTTTCATTATTCAAGACTAAAGTAGCCAAATAAAAGTTGCACGGAAGTTTTAATATTTTCTAAAAAAACTATCTTTAGCTACAAATTACTAAGGGAAACGGCTATAAACTACTTGTTTCCGAATCACATAACCCCATGAAAAAGAGTTTATTATTAGTTGTTTCGCTGGTTCTGTTTGCAACATCAAATGTTTTAGCGGTAAAAATCAAACCAGGCCACTGGCACACTGAATTCCAACTGAGAGCAGGAGTTAACCTTCCGGTTGACATGTATTATGTTGCCGGCAAACCACCTGTTATTTCTATTCAAAATGGTGAGGAACAAATCACTCTTTCAAATGTAAGAACCAGCAACGACACAATTTATGCGTCTTTTCCGGCTTTTGATTCTGATATCAGAATAAAGGTTCTGTCCAAAACATCTGTAATCGGCTCATGGTATAACAAAGCGAAATCAGAAACTTATCATGTCGATTTCTGGTCTAAGCTTTCTGAATCACCACGCTTTCCCGCTACTAATACTTACTCAAAAACAAATGGAAAATGGGAAGTGACATTCAGCTATCTTACTGAACCAGAAAAAGCTGTTGGTATATTTGATTACACAGGAGTAAATAATGTGCTTAAGGGAACTTTTTTAACTGAAACCGGTGATTATCGGTTTTTGGAAGGAGCATCGGTTGGTGACAGTCTATATCTGTCATCATTTGATGGTTCACATGCTTTTCTTTTCAGAGCAAAATTAAAACAAGATACACTTTGGGGTGATTTTCATTCAGGCAATCACTACAGAACAGAGTGGTTCGCAGTAAAAAATAATTCCTTTGAATTAAGACACCCTGATTCCATTACTTATGTTGTAAATGAAAACCCACTCAAATTTGATTTAATGGAAGTTGATGGAAGTGTTTATCATTACCCAAATAAATTCACAGAGGGTAAAGTGGTTCTGATTCAACTCATGGGAACCTGGTGTCCAAATTGCATGGATGAAAGTAAATATCTGAAAGATATTTATGCGAAATATGAAGATCAGATAGAAATAGTTGCTGTGACTTTTGAAACACAGGTTAGCGATCAGGATAAAATAGATCACATACGTCAATACCAGCAAACGTTAGGGTTGTATTATACATTTCTGATTGGTGGTGACGCGTGTAAACCTTGTGCAGCCAAAATCTTTCCTCAGCTGAATAATATAATCTCTTTTCCAACATTGATTTTTGTAGATAAAAAGGGAGAAATAAGAAAGATCCATACCGGATTTAACGGACCTGGTACTGGAGAAATCTACACTAATTTTGTAAAAGAAACAGATGCATTCATTAATGCATTAATCAATGAATAATAATTAGTACCTGCTTATTTACAAGGAATCTTATCTATTCTGTTTTGATGTCTTCCTCCTTCAAACGTAGTTGACAAAAAAACGTCTACCATTTCAATAGCTTCTGAAACAGTAATAAACCTCGCTGGTAAAGCAATAATATTAGCATTATTATGTTGTCTTGCCAAAGCTGCAATTTCTTTGTTCCAGCATAATGCTGATCTTATGCCTTGATGTTTATTGACCGTCATATTAATGCCATTTCCGCTTCCACAGATAACAATTCCAATCATATCAGAATTTGATTCAACCATTTCCGCAACCGGATGACCATAATCCGGATAATCAATACTATCCGCAGTGAATGTTCCAAAATCTTTTACTCGAAGACCTTTATTCTTCAAGTATTTAATAATCTCTTGTTTCAGTTCAAAGCCTGCGTGATCACATCCAATTGGAATCAAAGTATTCATAGCGTATATGTTTCAATCAAAAGTAATTCAATCTGTTTCCACTCAAATAATGGACTGTTCATAATTATCAACACAAAATCAATACATGCTGTTATTACACATAAGTGTATCAAGCAGTTTCAAACAAAATCCACTACAAAACCAAATGTTGATTCAAATGTTTATTTAGTTGAATAACTAAATAAATTCATTTGCTTCAGTTTTTAGGAAAAAACAAATATTATTTCAGGTATACAAGATTTTGAAACAGCAACGTTCAGAACCCAAAAAACTAACAGCCATTTTCGCACACAAAAACGTCATTTAAAATTAAAAACAAATCAACACGATACCAAAAACCCAATATGTTCATAACCACTCTCAACCCTCACAAAATATAGAAACTACTGTTAACAGGGTGTTGACCACTTCTTAAAAAAAAGCAGTAACTTTAAAATCCAAATTTTTTGGGCGGACTTATCCACATATGAACAGCGCTAATAAACATAAGTACCTTTCTCTCTCTTTCAGAAAAAAACAGAAAGTTTGTTTCTTATTTATATTACTTGTTCATAACCTTTTTGGATTTGGGCAAGATATCAACCCGAATGGTTATAATACGTTTTATTATGATAACGGGTCGGTGGCCAGCGAGGGCGAGTTTAAAAACGGAGTGCCAGTAGGATTGTGGAAAAACTATTATCCTAACGGAGTTATAAAATCCATCGGCTATAAAACCAGCGGTTTTTCTGACAGCACATGGTTTTTTTATAATCCACAAGGGTTGTTAACACAGAAATATCAATATAAAAATGATAAAAAAAATGGTTGCGCACAGCAGTTTGACAGCCTGGGTAACGTGTTTTTTGAAATGTATTATGTGGACGACGTTCCTGTTGGTGAAAAGCAATGGTTGTATCCAAACGGGAAGATTAAAAAACAAGTGCTTTTTGTAAACGGAAAAGAAGAAGGCGTGGCGCTGGAATTTAATCAGAGCGGAGTTGTGATAACCGAAGAATTGTATGATAATGGTTTTTTGAAAGACAGAACAGAATACAACCGGCTTGACGAGAATGGACAAAAAACGGGTCTGTGGCGCGAATTTTATGCCGATGGAACAATTAAATCAGAGCAGAATTATAAAAATGGCGAAAAATACGGCATTTCAAAGATGTACAATCAAAAAGGAAAGCTGATTGATATTCAAGACATGACAAGTGACAGCACCAACACCAAGGCAGATGTTGGAATCATTGAGTTATATAAAGAATATTATCCCGGTGCACGCATTAAAATTATTGGAGGACTGGTAGATCAGAAAAAATCCGGAATATTCAGGGAATACGACAGCATTGGAAATCTGGTGAATGGATTTATTTATAAAAACGATACCCTTGTTTCAGAAGGAATGATTTTGTTTGATGGTACCTACACGGGAGCATGGACGTCGTATTATCCCAGCGGCAAAGTTCTTTCAACCGGAACCTATTCTAACGGCGTTCAAAATGATTTATGGGTGTATTATTATCCCAACGGAAAAAAGGAGCAAGAAGGTGGTTACCGGAACAATATGCCTTACGGACCCTGGACCTGGTATTATTCAAACGGCCAGATAAAACGAAAAGAAAACTATAATCCACAGGGAAAACTTGAAGGAACGGTGGTGGAATATGATTCAACCGGCATAGAAATTGCCCGCGGAGAATATTACGAAGGACTGCAGGAAGGCCCTTGGTTTTATCAGGTTGGAGACCATAAAGAAGTAGGGTCGTTTACTATTGGCCAGCCTGACGGAATGTGGTATCACTATTATAAAAATGGTAAAACCGCATTTGCAGGTGTTTTTGAAGAAGGCATACCAAAAGGGAAACACATCTGGTATCACACCAATGGAATAAAAAAGAAAACAGGCAAATACAACGGAGGGGTTCCTCACGGTGTATGGAAAATGTATGATGAAATGGGTGAAGTAACAGAAGAAATTGTTTATAAGAACGGAGAAATAATAAAAATCAATGGGTTCAAGGTAAAACCCGCAGAAGCACAATAGTATTAAAAAAGCAAGCAAAATATCAGCTGATGACAGAGAGTTTAATGAATTTCTGATTCATTTATATGTGAGGTCATTTACCTTGCTCAATCCAATTTTGGTGGCTTATGTTTTGTTGGGTTTTTTTCAGTTTTTTCAGGCGTCTGAGTTAGAGTTGCTGATTGGTTTGGTGACATTTGTTTTTGGGTCATCGATGATGATTTTCAGAAACAAAGAATTTTTAATAATTCATGCTTATACCGCTCATCTTCTTTACATAGCGCTTCTTAAAATATTTGCAGTAATCTGGGTGATAACAATTCCTGATGCGCACAGCACTTTTGGTTATTTCTTGCTCACGTTTATTGGTGGATTAATTGTTATCAAACCCTTATATACTGCTATTTATTTTGCGGCTTCTGCAACAACAGTTGTTCTGCTTTCATTTCTGATAAACCATCCGTATATAGATATTCGTTTCGCTTTTTATATTGTTTCAGCAGGAATTCTTGTCACCATTTTTGCTCACTGGAGACACCAGTTAACTCACAAAAATAAGGAGACGTCCAACACATATAAAAATCTATTCAGCGACCTGTCTGAACAGATTTTTGTATTGGATCAGAGCATGAAAATTCTGGAAACAAACAAGAGTGCTCAGGATTATTTAAAAGAGAAATTTGGAGAAACGCTTATTGGAAAAAATTTCAGCGAGGTTTTTTGTTCAGATAATGACAACGATATGCTGCGCTTTCAGGACGCAGTTGCTGTAGCGTGGAAAGGAAACAAACGAAAAATTGAACTTACTTGTGGCTTAAAAGGGGAAAAGCAATTTATACCAAAAGAGTTTTCACTTAGAAAATCTGCGTTTTTTGGTCAGGATGTGTTGATTCTGGTTATTCGTTCTATTCAGGATCAGAAAGAGTTTGAACAAAGACTGATTGACAGTAAAGAAAATATTTCACGGGTATTGGATAACATCAGTTCGTTTATTTATAACATAACGTATAGTGCAAACGGAGACCATCAGGTGAATTACGTTTCCAATAAGGTTTCAGACGTGTTTGGAATAGAAACGGATGAGTATATCACGTTGGTTAAATCAGGCAGGCTAAGTGAAATATTTTATCATGCTGACAGGGCAGAAGCGATTTTGAGATTTGAAGAAGTTTTAAAAACCGGTCAATCTAACCGAATCAGATTCAGAATAGTGCGGCATGGTGAAATACGCTGGGTCGAAGAAAAAATTTTTCCAAAAAAAATAGCCCCTTCAGGAATTATTCAGTTGTTTGGTATTATAACCGACATTACTGAACAAACAGACGCTCTGGAGGCGCTCGAAACTTCTGAAAAGAGATATCGCCAGATGTTTGAAAAAAACCTGGCAGGGGTATACAAAACACATGTTGACGGAACCATTTTGGATGCAAATCAGGCTTTTGCAAGAATTCTTGGATTTGACAACGTGGAAGAGTTGAAAAAAAGAAATATCAAGGATTTTTATTGTGAGCAGGATGACCGCAAAAACTATCTGGACAAACTAAGAAAGGAAGGGTTTATAAACAATCACATCTCTTATTTATATCGCAAAGACGGAAAAAAAATTGTACTCAATAATAATGTATCTATTCAGCCCGATGAAGACGGAAATCTGAATATTATTGAAGGAACCCTGATAGATATCACGGAGATAGAAGAAACGTCAAATGCGTTAAAGCTGAGTGAAGAAAAATATCGATTGCTTTTTGAAGAATCCAAAGAGGGAATTTTTGTGATTTCATTAGGAAAGGAAAGCGCCCCGGTGGTTGACATGAATCAGGGGGCGGCTGATCTGTTGGGTTATAGCAAAGAGGAAATTTTTGGAAAAGATTTTGAGACTTATATTGTTGAAGGAGCGAATCTGAAAGCACAGATAGCGTCTGAGCAAAACACAAAAAAAATTGAAACGGAGTGGACATTCAGACAAAAAAACGGTGGTGAGTTTGTGGCGGAAATTTCCGTTGTTTCTTTTCTGCTGGGCAATGACAGAATAGTGCAGCTGGTTTTTAAAGACATTTCTGAAAGAAAGAAAAATGAAGAAATATTGCGCGAGAGTCAGCGAAGTTTTAAGAACATTGTTGATAATTCGCCGGCGGCAATTTTAATTTTTACTGATAAAAAACTGGTGTATACAAACTCGCTTGGAACAGCAATTTATCAAGAGAGACTGAATCATCAAACGGATAGTCTGTTTGAAATTTTTCCGCCCGAGCAAAAATATATTCTCGAAGAACTGCTCTCTCAGAACAAGCCGTCTGACCTTGCGTTTACAGAAATTGAGCTGCAAGGCAAAACAGATGTAAGAAAATACAGTTTGAACACGGTAAAAACAGTTTACAAGAATCAAAAATCTGATCTTATTTTGCTTCAGGATGTCACGCTTCAGACAGAATACAACAGACAAAAAGTGAGGGCTGAGGTTGCTGAAGACACGAATAAAAAACTGCAGGATGAGATAGCAAGGCACAAAGAGACACAGGCACAGTTAATGGAAAAAACATTCTGGCTGAACGCCTTGTTTGAAAGCTCGTATAATCTCTTTATACTTTCGCTGGACGAACACTACAGGGTGGTTTCGTTCAATGAAAATTTCCGCAAAATGATTCATGAGACTCTTGGAAAGGAAGTAAAAAGCGGTGATGTTTTTCTGGATATGTTTAACACAACCAAAGAGGCCAGAAAAAACATCGAACTTCGGTTTGACCGTGTTTTAAAAGGCGAAACTCTTGAAATGATCAGCCATTATGAATCAAAACGCGGTGAAATCTGGGTGGAATCATTTTTGAATCCGGTAAAAATTGGTGACAGAAAAATTTCAGAAATCTCTTTTATCTCTCACGAAATAACCGATAAAATTGAAGCCCAGAAAAAAATTAAAAACAGTGAAGCAAATAACCGGGCAATCCTTTTTGCGCTTCCGGACATGCTTATAAAAATCAACCGGAAAGGCGTGTTCACAGATTTCAGGATGAATCTGCCAAGCACGCTCGACGATCTAAAGCCGCATTTGAAGACCAATGAATTTATGGGTAAAAGTCTTTTCGATGTGTTTAAAGATCCACAACTCGCTGAACGTTTTCTTGAGAACATCAAAAAATCGATGGAGAACAATGAATTATTGACAGATACGATAGAATTAAAATCAATTGACAACAACAGAAGTTTCTATTACGAGAACCGCTTTTCCAAAATGAGTGAAGACGAAGTCATTGTTCTGTCACGAAATGTAACAGAAACCATGGAGTATGAAACAATGCTTGTAGAATCAGTGAAGGAAAAAGAAATTTTACTGAAAGAAGTGCATCACCGGGTAAAAAATAATCTTCAGGTAATCAACAGTATTCTCAATTTGCAATCGTCATACGTTGAAGACCCTAAAACGCTCGAAATAATTAATGAGAGCCAGAATCGAATCAGATCAATGTCTTACATTCATGAATCGCTCTATCAGACAAAAGATTTTTCATCCATTGATTTTGCAGATTATCTGACAAATCTTGTTCAGAACTTAGTTCACTCATATCAGCTCTATCAGGATAAAATTGATTTAAAAATGAACGTTGGATCGGTTAAGCTTGCACTCGACCAGGCTATTCCGTGTGGATTAATTTTAAACGAACTTGTTTCAAACGCTTTAAAATATGCTTATCCGGGAGATAAGAAAGGAACCATTGTAATAGATGTCATTGAAAAAGACGAGCGAATTAGTATAGGTGTTACTGATTTTGGAGTTGGATTGCCTGGGGGTTTTGATATTGAAAAATCTAAATCACTCGGTTTAAGTCTGGTTTATACCTTAGTTGACCAGCTTGACGGCGAACTCACGCTCAACAGATTAGGCGGAACCAAATTTTTAATTAACTTTGGCAAGCAAGAAGTTTAAGTGAATTATGCCAAAAACCAACGTTCTGGTCGTAGAAGACGAAAGCATTGTTTCCAAAGACATACAGCACAGTCTTAAAAAACTGGGTTACAACGTGGTTGGTGCGGCTTCAACCGGTGAAAAAGCATTTGAACTTGCGGCAGAAAAAAATCCCGATATTATTCTGATGGACATCATGCTTAAGGGAGAAATGAACGGGATTGAAACTGCAGAAAAAGTAAAAGCAGAATTGCACATTCCGGTTATTTATCTTACCGCTTACGCTGATGAATCAACTCTTGCAAAAGCAAAGGTTACTGAGCCATATGGCTATATAATAAAGCCTTTCAAAGAAGTTGATTTGCACACGTCAATTGAAATGGCACTTTACAAATATTCGAAAGAAAAAGAAGTGCTGAAAGAACGTGATTTGTTCTATTCATTGATTGAAAATAAAGACTCCAAAGAATTCATTTTTGTTAAGTCAAAAAGCAGATTGGTAAAAATCAAAACAGAGGATATTTATTACGTTGAAGCATTGAAAGATTATGTGGTTATCAATACACTTGACGCGCGTTACACCATTCACTCAACAATGAAGGATATCATCAGCAAATTATCTGCTGAAGCCTTTATCAGAGTGCACAGATCTTTCATAGTGCGCGTTTCAAAAATTGCGTCAATTGAATACCCGAATCTTTATCTGGAAAACGACAAAAAAGTCATTCCAATTGGCGGATCGTACAAAGATGAATTGCTTGAAAAGCTGAATCTATTGTAGTTGACGTTTATCCGTCCGAAATCAAAAATTTTTTAAAACCAAAGTCCGGTAATTTTACCTGATTTTATATTCTTTTTTGAGATCGTAGATGTCTTTGATTAATTCAGATACTTCGTCCGGATTTGTTCCGTCATACATGCCTCGGATGCGTTTGTCCGGATCAATCAAAACAAAATTTTCAGTGTGAATGAAATCAGACTCTTCACCGTGTTTAAAATTCGGGTCTTTTTCATCAGGCACTACCAGATACGATTTGCGGGCCATTAGATACAATTCTTGCTTAGATCCGGTTAAAAACCACCATTGATCAGGGTTGGCATTAAATCGTTCGGCATATGCTTTCATTACTTCAACTGTGTCATAAGATGGATTGACCGTGTGACTGAGGATTCTGAAGTTAGTATCCGTACTGAATTCTGTCTGAACACGTTGTAGTTGTTTGGTCATTTTTGGACAAATTCCGCCACAGGTAGTAAAGAAAAAATCAGCCACATAGATTTTACCCTGAAGATTTTGTTGTGTAATTTCTTCCCCTTCTTGATTAATGAATGAAAAATCACCGACGGTATGTCCGTCCGAAACATGTGCTATCGATGAGTCGACCAAGGATTTATTTACATCTGAAGGATTTATAATTTGCAACTTGTTATTCGGGTTTCGATAATCATCTGAATAATAGTATTTGTTAATAAATCCGGCAATGAGCATGCCTGAAACCACAATCACCGATACTACAATTAACCGAAGCCTCATTGCCATTATTTTTTGCAAAGTTAGAGTTTGTTGTGTAAGCTAAATTGAGATTTATCACCCGAAAGGTAAATTTCTTAAAACTAAATCCGTATTCCAACCACGCAAACGTCATCCACTTGTTCCATCTGGCCTTTCCAGCCGTCAAAACTTTTTTTGAGCGCTTCGCGCTGCTCATCGATGCCTTCTCCGGCCCCGGAAAGCAGTAGTTTTTTGAGTGATGAATACTTGAATTTTTTGTTTTTTAGACCGCCGAACTGGTCGGCAAAACCATCCGTAAACAGATAAATTAATTCGTTGGCTTTCAGCTTAAGGGAATGTGTTTCAAAAGGAATTCGTTTTGTAAATCTTCCAACCGGCTGTTTGGTAGCTTTGATTTCATGTAAAAATCGTGATGTTCCCGGGTTGGTGATTGTTCCTGCTTTTTCATAAACATGTGCCCGGTCAGAAATAATCCAAAGACCATTATTTGCGCCTGAATACAAAATTTCCGCTTCTTGATCAGACGTGTATTGAATAGCAATTAAAGAAATATCCATTCCGTCTTTCAATTCGTTGTCATTTTGCTCAAAAGTTTCAATAACAAGGTCAGTAACTTTGCCTAAAATCATTCCAGGATCGGTAATTCCAAGTTCATTCACAACCTTATTCAAAGCGGTGGAACAAATTACACTTACCATGGCGCCAGGCACGCCGTGCCCCGTGCAATCAGCAACTGCAAAAAACAACGTTTTGCCCTGAGGAGAATTCAATTCAGAAAGCCAATAAAAATCACCCGCCACAATGTCTTTCGGACGGTAAAAAACGAAGCTGTTTTTAAAAGCCTGTTTGATTTTTCCCGTCGTTGGTAAAATGGCATTTTGAATTCTTTTTGCATAGGTGATGCTATCAATAATTTCTTTGTTTTTAGCTTTTAACTGGAGGTTGGTTTGCGCTATTACTGTTGCGGTTTTTTTCTGTTGTCGGGCAAAATAATAAACCAAAATGATCAATAACGCAAACACAATCAAGCCGCCCAACAACATCTTGTTCCAGAATTTACCGGCGTCTATATCTCTTTGAATAGCGGCCTGCTCTTTTTCATGTTCCAGCGCAAGGGAAAGAGAGTCTTGTATTTGTTTGGATTCAAACTCATGGGCAATAGCAAGGCGGTCTATTTCATCCAATGTGTTTTGAGAGCTTAAGCTATCTCTAAGGGCGTCAAATTGCATATAATAATCCAGCGCCTTATCATGTTTCCCCAATCCTTTATATGCTATTGAAATTTGCTCCAGAACCTGTTGTTTAACATCGTTTGCGCCAGCTTTAGTGGCCATATCTAATGAGCGGAAAGAGGAGTCAAGCGCCTGCTGAAATTTTTTCTGTTCGTTGTAAATTAAAATCATGTAAACCAAAGTCTGACACTGACCAAAGATGTCCTGATTTTTTCGCCAGATATCCAGGCTCACTTTTAGCCTTGTCAAACCTTCGTCCAGTTTTTCTTTTTTGTGATAATACATCAGGCCAATGTTTTCATTGGCAATTGCAACGGACCTTTCACTTCCCAGGGAATCTGCAATGTGGTATGATTTTTCAAAGAAAATAATGGCGCTGTCATATTGTTGTGCGTATTCATGCATTAAACCAATGTTGTTATACAAACCTCCCACCGCGGCCATGTTGTTTGATTTTAGCTGAATATCAAGTGACTTGTAGTAATAGTGTCTGGCCTTATCCAACTCACCTTTTACATTATACACAATTCCAATTTTAGCGTAAGCATTAGCCAAAAGCGGTTCGTCTTTATGAATTTCTGCAAGACTGATTGCCTCAAAATAATAATCCAGCGCCTCCGCATGTCTTCCCTGCTCTCTGGATATCCAACCGCAATCCAGCAAGGCCTCACATTTAATTTTATAATCTGAAGATTTTCTGGAAATTGCAAGAGTAGATTGATAATACTTTTCGGCATCAACCAGATTTCCGTTTTGATAATAAATATCAGCAAGCAGTGACTGATTATTAATTGCCGATTCGACGTTTGGGGTGTATAACTGAAGCAAAGAATCTTCCAGTGTTAAATGATAAATTGCTGAATCAAATTGACCCAAATTTTTGTAAGCCTGACCTAACAAATGGCGCACGCCGATTTGTTTACGGGGATCATGGTATTGGTTGAGGTTTTGGGTGAGAACTTGTTTGACAGAATCTGGATTTTGTTCTACCCTTTTTTCCAGCGAACTGAGAAATGAATTCGCTCCCTGAGAAAAAGACTTCCCGGTAAGAAAAATTAAAATAAAAAGTGCAAAAAAAATTCTCACGAAGACAAGATACAAAATGCGATTTAATTGTAAATGCGCCAGCATCCTTGGTAAATAGAAATTAACCTGCTGGTTTTGTCTCTATAAACAATTCGTCCAATTGTTCTTTGTGCAGCACCGAAGGTGAGTCAATCATCATATCACGTCCGCTGTTGTTTTTTGGAAAAGCGATATAATCTCTGATGGAATCTGAACCACCCATGGTTGCAACCAAACGGTCTAAGCCAAATGCCAATCCACCGTGTGGAGGAGCGCCAAACTCAAAGGCATTCATTAAAAATCCAAATTGAGCCTCGGCATCTTCTTTTGTAAAGCCAAGCAATTCAAACATTTTGGCCTGTAATTTTTTATCATGGATACGGATAGATCCTCCGCCCAACTCAACTCCGTTCATTGCTAAGTCATAAGCATTTGCCCTTACTTTCCCCGGGTCAGTTTCCAATAAATGAATGTCTTCAGGTTTAGGTGAAGTAAATGGGTGGTGCATAGCGTGCCAGCGCTTATTTTCTTCGTCAAATTCAAGAAGCGGAAAATCTAAAACCCAGAGCGGTTTAAAATCACCGGATTTACGCAGTCCCAGCGTATTTCCAAGATGCAGGCGCAATTCATTCATTTGAGAGCGGACTTTGTTTGTTACTCCTGAGAGAACAAAAATCAAATCGCCGGCGGCTGCGCCGCATGTTTTCGCCCATTGTGAGAGCGCATCGTTATCAAAAAACTTATCCACTGATGATTTGAACGTGCCATCCGCATTGCATTTGCAATAGATCAGGCCTTTGGCGCCAATTTGTGGTCGTTTCACCCAATCAGTCAATTCATCCAGTTGTTTGCGGGTAAACTCTGAACAACCTTTTGCCACAATTCCAATAATCAATTCTGCATCATCAAATACAGCAAAGTTTTTTCCCTTGGCAACATCATTCAGTTCGACAAACTCCATCCCAAATCGAATGTCTGGTTTATCTGATCCGTAGCGTTTCATTGCTTCAGCAAAGGTCATGCGCGGAAAATCTTCTTTAAACTCAATGCCACGGCAGGTTTTAAAAAGGTGTTTGATTAAACCTTCAAACGTTTTTAATACGTCTTCTTGCTCCACAAATGCCATTTCACAATCTATCTGAGTGAACTCCGGTTGACGGTCAGCGCGTAAATCTTCATCCCTAAAACACTTTACAATTTGATAGTATCTGTCAAAACCAGAAACCATTAAAAGTTGTTTAAAGGTTTGTGGTGATTGGGGAAGTGCATAAAATTGTCCGGGATTCATTCGGCTTGGAACCACAAAGTCTCTTGCGCCTTCAGGAGTTGATTTAATTAATACCGGTGTTTCCACATCCATAAAGTCACAAGAATCCAGATATTTTCTGGTTTCAAGGGCAACTTTATTTCTGAGTTTAAGTTTTTCCTGAACCGGATTTCTTCTCAAATCCAGATAACGATATTTCATTCTTAACTCCTCACCACCGTCTGTATCATCTTCAATGGTAAATGGAGGAACTATAGATGCGTTGAGTAAAGTAACTTCTTCTGCCTCTATTTCAATGGCGCCAGTTTTTATGTTGGGGTTAGGGCTGTGACGTGCAATTACTTTTCCCTTCACCTGTATAACAAATTCTCTTCCTAAATTCTTGAGCGCAGCAATTACTTTCTCATTTGATTTACCATTTTCTGCAACAATTTGAGTAATGCCATAGCGGTCTCTTAAATCAACCCAAACGAGATTTCCTTTGTCTCTTAAGGTTTGCACCCAACCAGCAAGTGTAACTGTTTGTCCGATGTTTTTTTCATTGAGTTCGCCGCAGGTATTTGATCTATACATAGAGTGAAAAATTGAGCTGCAAATGTAGTCATATAGTACAAGAGATTGTACTGACACAAAAAACAAAAGCTCCGGCATTAAACCGAAGCTTTTATAAAAATGAAATTGAATCGTTTATTTAGTTTTAATCAGCTGGATTGTTCTGCCGCCCACAAAGCCTTTTTTCATCGCCATGTCCGGATCATCCATGATAATTCCGTCAAAAATTAATCCACCGTCTTTAGCTTCTTTGCACGCACTTTCATAGAGTTTGTTCATGAAGTTGTCAATATCATCCTTACCCATTTTTAACTGCCCCAGATTGGTGAAGTTGGTAACTTCAATGGATTTCACAACGTCGTATTCTTTAATTGGTAAACCAAGAAAATACACGGTAATTGCTCCGCATTTTTTCATATAGTCCTTTACATTGTAAGTACATTGATAGGTTGGGTTTGCGTCATTAAATTTAATTAACTCCATTTTTAAAATACCGTAAACAATAATAGCATCAAACTCTCCCAGCTTGCCTTTTTTTACTTTTTCAAAGGCATCATCCAGCGTCAAAACAACTTTATAAATACCGGAAACATCTCCAGAGCTTTCAGCATCATTTTTTCCGCTTGCCGGATATTTGGTTTTAGCAACAACCGTGTATGCATCAGTTGGAATGCTGTTTACAAATACTTTTTTGCCCTGGTAAACCACATTGCATTTTCCATTTTGGGCCTTTGCTGTTACGCTTGCCGCGATAAATAACAACAATAACACTGCTATTTTTCTCATAAAATCTAATTTTTAGTAAAATTAATGGCAGCAAAGTTCTCATGCATACGGGATTTAACGTAGATAAGACACATTTTTTCAAATGATAAAAATCAACTCGTTCTTGTTTGGGAAGATCAAATTCATTTTCTGAAAAAAAGTAATTTTACAGGATGCAAGATCAACCATTAGACCCGTTCAACGATGAATATTTTATGCGCCAGGCGCTGCGTCAGGCAGAGCTTGCATTTGCTGAAGATGAAGTTCCTGTGGGTTGTGTAATAGTGCTTGATAAACGAATCATTGCCCGGGCGCATAATCTCACCGAAAAACTGCACGATGTAACAGCGCATGCAGAAATGCAGGCAATAACCTCCGCTGCTGAATTTCTTGGAGCAAAGTACCTTAAAAAGTGTACAATTTATGTTACCCTTGAGCCTTGTGTGATGTGCGCAGGAGCGCTTTCGTGGTCACAGGCTGACAGAATTGTCTATGGCGCGTCAGACGAAAAAAGAGGTGTTTCGAAAATTTCAAAAAACGTGTTTCACCCCAAAACAGTAGTAGAAGGCGGGCTTTTAGCTGCTGAATCAGCCAAGTTGTTGCAGGAATTTTTTGAAAGAAAAAGGAATCAATAATCGATATAATCATTTGGTGAGTCAAACCAATCACATTTCTCAATTCGAATTGAAAGATAATTTTAATTCAGGTCCGAAAAAAATTATTAAACCTCACAACCTCACCAACGCCTAAATCGTCTTATATTGCGTTAGGAAATAAAAAGAATACTTTAATGAGGTTAATTTGGACGCTTGGAGTATTAATGTTGATATCGACATTTTCCAGAGCTGCTTTAATTGTTTCAAACGGTACCGGAGGCGGAGACTGGACAATTGGCACAACATGGGCAGGGGGTGTTGCACCAATAGCAACAGATGATGTCCATATTTTAGCAACAGATGTAGTAACATTTCCATCCAACAGAACTTGTGTAAATTTTACGTTAGATGGCACATTAAATTTTACGACAAACACCAGAACACTTACTGTCAATGGAAACTTTACAACGGCGGCTAACGCAATAGTTATTGGCGGAGGAACTAACAGGATTATGAATGTATCCGGCACATTCACGGTGCCAACCGGAACGACGGCCGATATTCAAGGTATTGGCCTAACGGTTAGCAGCAATGGTATCATTGACGGAACACTCAGGTTTTCAACAAACGCGGCAGGAACAAAAACGTTCTCCAATGATTTCATTGTCAACAACGGCGGTTCTATCGTGTTTGATGTAGCCGAGGGCTTAAATGTGACGGGAAATTTAACTGCAAACGGAACATGTTCATTGTTATCCGGCACAGCTAACGGCTCTTTCAATGTAAATGGAAATACCACCTTTGCCGCAGGCTCAGACGTGACCTTAGCCAACGGCACAATTGCAACCACAGGCGTAGGCAATGTCTTTGGAAATATTAATATAACCAATACCGCCGGCAATAAAAATTTTATCAGCCACCTTAATCTGAATAATGGTTCTTCGATCAATTTTACAGCCGGAGAAACACTTCAGTGCAGTGGTAATTTAACGTTATCCGGAAGCGTATCCATTTCAGGTTCTGCTACTGGAATTGTGAATGTATCAAATAATGCCTCTGTGAGTGCTGGGGCATCAGTAAATTGGGGCAGGGCTGCCTGGACGGTTAATGGAAATTTAGTGGTGGACGGCGCGGTGCTTTCAACAAACACCAATGGCAATTTTAATTTCAACAGTTCCGTTGATATTAACAATGCGGGCTCCCTGTCTTTCAACGCAACAAGAACAGTAACCATTGGTTCACAATTAAATTTGTATCCAGGATCTACACTTGGAAACGGTTCTGCTTCCGGCAATGTTACCGTAACTGGCGATGTGAATGTAAACACAGGTGGAACAACCATTATAAATCATGTAACCCTGACTTCTAACTCAAACTTTTCCATTTTGGGCACCGCGGTATTAGATGCGTCTGGAAATAATTTTGTTCTGGACCTCTACGGTAATTGGATTAACTCAAGCACAGCTCCATCTCCATTTATCGAAGGCAACAGCATTGTTAGTTTTTTATCTGCTGTTGCGGCACAGAGCATTACTGTGACTGGTGCAAACGAGAACTTTTATGCAGTGGTTTTTAATAATACATCAGGACTTAACCCTGCCATTACGACTAATAAAGATTTGATCATTTCAGGTGAAGTTGATTTGTTAAGCGGAATTGTTGATTTAGCTGGAAATGATATCACCGTGAATAGTGTAGTAAGTGCTGCTGCAACATGCAGTTTCAGTGCCGGTCAAATTATTACTTCAGTTGCCGGAAGTTCTATATCAATTCAAGATGATGCTTCAGATCTTTTAATAGTAGATTTCACCGGCACCGACATAGGGGATGCAACAAATTCAATTCCGTTAACTGTCAACACCGGACGCAGTTGTTATGAGGATTTGGAAATTTATGGCGTTGCTTCATTAACTAAAACACTCAACACGGATGATGTATGCACCGGTGGAAATATTTTTCATCATGCTGTTACTTTTACCGCAACATCCACGGCAAGCAGATGGAGAATGGGGGATGGCGCATCAGCTCAGCCAGATATTTTTTACGGCAATGCAACGTTTAATGCAAACGCTACGGCGGGTTCAAATAATAACTTTATTATTGGCGCAAACTCGTTAGGAAATGAGTACTATGGAACCACAACTTTTTCGAGCACAACCTTAGGTGGATTTTATATAGGAAGAAGTAACGGTACCGGAAATAATAGCCACACCTTTCATGGGCCTGTAGTAATCAATGTTGCATTTGACGGGAATGTTGTTTTAGGAGATGCCGCCGCAACAAACACTTCAACTATTGTGCTTGAAAGCACCATACAATTGAATTCTACCGCAACATCAATCGGAGATATTTACGTAGGTTCTATCTCCGGCTTTTCAACAATAACTTTTAATGTAAATGGCCGAATCATTGACGGTAATATTTTGGGCGCTACCAATATTTACTTTAACAGCATTACACAAAACAACGCGCTTGCCAATAATACCACCAGCGGTGCCGCAACTGCTTCAACCATTTATGTTGGAAATTCGCTGGCGGCCAATGCCTGTGTTTTTAATGGAAATGTAACATTTGTTTCCCCTAATATCACACTTCGAGGCAGCACGTTTAATGGCACAAATAGTTTTCAGGCAAATGGTATTACAAACTTTACCAGTTATGGGGGCAACACCTTTAATGGCAACACTACATTCATAAATAATGGAACGGGTTACTGGCGATTAGCCAACAATGCATCAGATGATTTTAATGCAAATGCCACGTTCAATCAAATTTCGTCAGGCGCCTTGGCGCCAGCCTATGGTTTTGACTGCACTTTTGCGGGCAATATTACAACAATCAATAACCCAATCACTTTTGCAGCCGGCGCAGGAAGAGTAATTCTGGATGGAACCACTAATCAATTCCTTTCGGGTGTTTCACCTACTTGTGCGCGAATGCGAGTTAACAAATCTTCCGGAACATTAACTCAAAACTGGAGCACGCTTACCATTACAAATGAGTTTGATTTTCTTGCCGGTATTCTGACTATTGCCCCAACGAACATGTTGATTTTTAATGACAATTCGAATGCGATCAATGAATCATCAAATTCTTTTGCGGATGGTATGGTTAGAAAAATTGGAAATGATGCATTTGATTTTCCTGTTGGTGATAACGGTGAATATGCCAGAATTTCAATTTCTGCTCCAACAAATGCAGCCCATTTCTTCACTGCAGAGTATTTTAATGCTAACCCCGATCTGGTTCCTTATGACATTACTTCAAAAGACGTAACATTAAACAACATCAGTACGTGCGAATACTGGATTTTAGATCGCGGAGCCGCAACAACCTCTAATGTAACCGTAACGCTCACCTGGGATACCCGGAGTTGCGGTGTAACTGATCCTGCAACTTTAGCTGTTGCCCGTTGGAATGGATCCACCTGGAAAGATCATGGAAATGGAGGTACTTTGGGTACACCAGCATCTGGAAGCATTGTGACTTCTGGAGTGGTGACTTCATTCAGCCCTTTTACGCTGGCTTCGTACTCCTCACTGAACCCACTACCCGTTGAATTAACTGAATTTTCTGCTACTCCAAAAATTTCGACTGTTGAATTAAAGTGGACGACAAAATCTGAATCCGGAACAAAAAATTTCATTGTGCAGCGATCAATGGATGGCGAGTATTGGCAAGACTTGTTAATTGAACCAGCTTCGGGCAACAGTTCTTCTGAATTGAATTATTCAAGACTAGATGAATCTCCTTTGGGTGGGGTGTCTTATTACAGGCTTAAAATTGTTGATGCTGATGGCGAGTTTGACTTGAGTGAGATTGAACAAGTAGAATTTAAGAATGCTTCAACATCACTGATTTATCCTAATCCTTCAAACGGAATAATAAATTTGTATAATACATCGACTGGATTGAAAATTTATAATGTAACAGGGGAAATCTTATATTCTTCATCCGGTCAATATCATGATGTTTCTTATTTACCTGATGGTGTCTATGTTGGCGCGCTGCTAGACAACTTTGGTAACATTTTATATACAAAAATTGTCATAGAAAAATAGAATCTATCTGCGTTGAATAAAATTTCCGGTTATCAATAATTCACAAATGCTGCATGTGATAACCTGGAAGAAATCCCGCTTTTAAGGACAAGTTTTATTTTATAATGATACGTATTATTCATTGACACATTTGTATCAATGAATGAAGCAAAATCAGGCCCTTTCAGAGTTTTATAAAGCGCAAATTCACCCTCGTTAACAGCTCGATAAATTTGTATCGAATAAATTGGCTCATCCGGCAGTATCCAGCTTAAACGTATTTGTTTTTTTTCTCTGTCCGCCACGGCCTGAATATCTGTTGCACCCTTTCTGACACCCGTTTCATAATTGATTTGAATAGCCGGTGAAACGGAATAATTGTTTGATTTGTCCTGAACCAGAATAGAGTAGGAGTAGGTTGTTCCGTTTTCACAAGAAGTATCTGTGAAATTTGTTATCAAATCAGTCCAATAAAACACAGTATCTGTATGATTGTTTTTAGAACGGATTAAATATGATTTTTGAATGTCTTTGCTGGAGCTGTTAATCCACTTTATTTCCAGACCATTTGCGGTCACCAGATAATCATTTATTATTGCTTGAACAGGGGCAATGGTGTCTGGCTTTAAAATCAACACCGGAGCTGAAAGTTTGGAGTTATTGTAATTTAAATCGACTGCTGAAATGCGGTAATAAATTTCTGGCGTAAGATTTCTCAGATTAATCGTGTCACTAAATGATCCGTCAAGGGCAAATTCGTTTGTGATTTCAACAAATTCTTCATGCAAAGAGTTGGATCTGTAAATGCGGTATCCGCGAATGTCATTTTCTGTATTTAGAGTCCATTGTAAATTCACTATTCCCACATCATTTATTGTTCCATTTAAACCGGCCGGCGTCATGGGAGGAATTTGATCTAGCGTAAAAAAGTAATATGGGAAGGAATAAAGTGTGTCTGCATCAAATCCAATAGCAGCAATTTTATAATAATATCTGTCACCACTTGTGACTGACACTGCTGATGTCATTTGAAAGGGTTTTGAAGTAAAGGGAATTTCAGAAACGACGGCATAATTTTCGGTCAAACTATCTGAACGGAAAAGCACAAACTTTTCTATTTTGTTTTGTGTCTTTTCTGAAACAAATTGAGCATGCAATGTTCTTTCTTTATCCTGAACAGTAACGCTGTCAATATGGATTTCACCATAAACCGAATGCGGAACGTAGACTTTAACTATTTGAGTGGACTTACCATTTTCACCAAAATAATTGATTCCTGTTATGCGGTAGTACCAGGTATCTCCTTCAGTGACTGAAGTGTCGGCGTAATCACAGTTTGTTTTATTTGGCTCATCGGCAGATTTTAAAAAATGGTAAGGATAGGTATTGACGTTGGTAAAAGTTATTGAATCCGCTGATTTTTCAATCCAATATGCGCCGTAGTTTTTTTGAAGGGTTTTTGCTTCCCAGCTCAGATAAACTTGTTTTCTTTTTGCCTGAGACCTAGCCGAAAGAGTTGTCATTACAGCGTTTTCAGAGAGCTCGTCACCCTTACACAAAATAGGGTTGCTTTGAAAATCGGTTTTGGGAATGCTTACCGAATAAGAAACATGTCGGCCATCATTTAAATCGGAATAGAACAGTCCGCAATAATTTGCCAGTTTAATATCTGCTGAACTTCCCAGCAACAAAATGGTAACAGTCATTTTTTTTAATTCTGGAGATAATGACGCTTCAGTAGTTAAGCTGTTAATTAGTTCAAGATATCCCAGGTGAATGCTATCAGCAGTAGCTTTAAATTCTGAAACTCGTTCAGAAAAGGGTGGAATAACAATGGTTTGTTTTTGTTCGCCCATAGTTTTTTCAAGAACATAGCCGTTTTTAAGTCCAAGTACAAACAGATCGGGGTCACCAACAGCCCAGCGAATCAGAATTTTTTCCTGCTTCACAAAATGTTTGAGTGCAATTGGTTTTTCCTGTGCAAATAATACAGATGAAAAAATGAAAAAGAAAATCAATCCCGTTCTCATCCGTTGACAATTATACAGTTGGTTCCAAAATCAAAATCGGCCGTGAAGTTGAGGTCAAAAATGTCAAACAAATTAGCTTGAACATTAACGCCGCCATAAACATAAGAGGGTTTGGGCATCTTGCCCTGCAACAAGGCCGCAACGCTGCCCTGAAGAATGGTCATGGATTGATTTTTCCAGCTCGCTCCAATATCCAGTCCCATATAAGCATAGAGCTGGCCTTGCAAAAACCAGTAGTTCATTCCAAAAGGATCGGACGAACCTTCACAATGTGTAGCAGGAGCATATTTATAAAGGGTCATATCAAATCCTGCCCCGGCCCAGCCGGCCGCGTAGACACTGATGTTTTCAGTAATATCAAATGACTTGTCGAAGGAAGCATTGAAGTTCATGCCGCACGCAATTCCGCTTCCTGATGCAATTGCCGTTTCGTTACGCTGATCATTCATTGTATTGAATACTGAAGACACTTGTGGTGGAGGATTTGGCATTGGATCCAGGCTTTGTCCAAACATAAAGTATGCATTTGCTGTTGCCAGATTTAAAAGGTTAGCTGAACAAGGGTTTGAAGGCTTTCCAAGGTGCACATACCAAAGATTTGGACTGATATAAATCTGTGACCAGATAGTAGCCGTAACAGCGTTACTGAAATTTGCGTTCATATTCAACTGAGCGTTAAATATTTTTTCCTGGTTGTCATAATTTACATTCACTGAGCCATTCACATAATTGGTTGAGGTAAATCTTTCTGAAGGTTTGCACATGAGATACGCATTACCCGAAAGATTGATGTATTGTAAACCCCCGTTGCTGTTGAATGCCACAACCAAAAGCGCATCACCGTTCAGCGCATCTTCCTTCACGCGGTTACAAAATCCTGCTCCTGCTTTAAAGACCAATCCGGTATTTTGATCCGGCACATAATCTGGCGACAAAGCTGAGCCTGAACTTGCCGTTGGTGATACAGATGAAATCATTTGATTTTTGGTCCGTTGATTTGTCATGTGATATGAAACGCCACCCGTGATGCTTGATATTTTTATTGTCGGGCCAAGCGGAATATCTGTAGGCAACGTCGCATCAACCATCCAATAACGGTATCCATTTACACGGCCAAATGCGCATGACATGGACATAGGCGTTTCCATTACACTATTGATTCGCATCTGTAAACCACCATAAAATCCTTTGCCATAAACCGGATCATTCTGATGATAATTGATAATGCCCACGAGATTGACCGCTGTGGTATTAACAGCCAAACTGATTGAACTCAGAGAAAAATGATCATAGGCCAAACTGTGTCTGCCATTGCTTGTGTTTTCAGTAATTGCGGCAAAAACTTTTACGGTTGTGCTTGCTGAAAATCCCGTATTCTGATCGGTTGTGTCTCCTCCCAGATTTAAAGAAATAGTTGCTCCCAAAACAGGTTGCTGATTGATTAGACCAAATCCAATATCTGATAATGAAACGGGAAAATTTCCTGCTTCACTTTGGGGTGAATTGTTTTCTGATATGAGAGAAAAATAACCATCCGTGATGAATGGCGAAACCGTGGTCAGTGTAAAATTTTCAAAACCAATTCCCTGAAATTTCCAGCTGGAATTATCCAGTGTCCATTTGCCATTTAATCGCAGTTGCGGGCGGAATTTTCTGTTCACTCTTGAAACACTCAACGTTGATGACTCATACACGTCCAGCGTTGAATGGAATGCAGATATGGCCATATCCGCTGACGGGCTCATGCTAAATGAATAATCTACGATTCTGGTATTTTCATTTTGAGCAATCAATGCGCGATATTTAAGGGAATTGTTGTCTAAAGGAGGAACAATAATTTCGCCAGACATTTTTCCTTTCGTAATTTTATTTAGTGTAAGACCGATCATCAGCGAATCAACTGAAAAACCCCACTCTTCGTTCATGGCGTTTTCATAGGTGCTGAAAAGATTTGTACCACCAAAATCACCTGTTACACCTGCGTCATCAACAAACATGTTACTTGCGAACAGTGTTATTGGAGCATCATTTTTACTCAGCTCTTCCGGTAGTCCAATAGTGAATTGTTTAAGATAAAATCCGCGCCACAAATTGATATTGCCGTCATAAGAATCGTGATAACTAGCGGGAAAAACCGCTGTTGGTGGTGTAGCATAGTCACTCATGTCTACATAAGCTTCAGATACCGTAAAGGAAAAATCTTCCATTCCCTTAACCACAAATGGAGAAAAATCCACCATGGTCATCATGTTGTGCAGATCTGTGCACACAACTTCGAACGATGCAGTTACAACCGTATCAGGAGAGTTTTCAGGAGGAGAAACAATGTCACCACCTAACAGAAATTTGCCGCTTAAACTAACGGATTCAAATCCATTGCACGACCAGCTGACAAAATTTTGTCCATCATTTTCAAGTAATAAATGTGTATTTGGACCAAGCTCAATGAGGTGCCTGCTTACCAAAATGAGTTTTGATTGCTCTCCTCCAATTATTCCTTTGGGATTGAATTTTATGTCTTTAGCAGCAAACGCAAGTTTTTCATCGGCACCAGGAAAATCAAGAGCCAGATAAGCTGAAAAATAAGCGCCGTCAGGAAGAAAATAAGCGCTATCGATTGCAATGATAATATCAGTTTGCCCAACTGTTTTTACTATTCCAACAGGAAGAGAAGGCAAGCTGTCCGGATTCATGTTGCCTACTTGTCGCTCAGGGTCCTGAACGATTTCATTCATTGATAGTACTTTTTCCCTCAAACCCGAATCGGATTGCGCAGAACAAATCAAACCAGAAGCACAAGTAAATGCAACGATTGAAAGTTTGAGAAGACAATTGCTTGATTTCATTTTAAGGCGCCAAAGATAGCAAAAGCGCTGAAAGTGAAACCAGTAAGAGAAAAGAGCGGTTATTTTTCCGCGAGCTCGACGCTAATCCCTGTCAACTTCCTGTAATTTTCTCCAACCGAAATCATGTCTTCGTCGCCCGACTCATGATGAAAAGTGACCGATACATTTGAAACAGATAAAACAGACTTAAGTTCTTTGAGAAAATCTAATATGCTTGCGATGGATGAAGAACTTACATATTCAAAATCAAGGATGACGTGAATTTTTTTAAGTGCTGCCAGATTTATTTTTTTGAGAATATTCTCATAAAAAACGCCCGCATCTTCAGGATATGATCTTCCTGAAAACTCAATACAACAAGTTGCTGCGTGAAAGTACACTTCAGGCGTGTTTCTTGTTTTGGCAATTTTAAAGTCGCTCATTTTCAGGCAATAGCTAAATGTGTATAAGCCTGTTTCAAATAGCAGTTTTTACAGGCAGTTGCAAAGATAATAAATGCTCTTGAACGCAATATAAAAATTACAAGCGCAGAACAAAGCGGGACGTCTAAATCGATCAATTTCAAAAGTCAATAAAAATTCGAATTTTGAAAAGAGGCGCCAATTTTTAATTCGTGCATCATCGCGTATTGCATTTTATGTACCTTTGCGCTGGCTGCCCACGTGGCGAAATTGGTAAACGTTGCGGTCTCAGAAGCCGTTGGAGTTAAATCCTTGGGAGTTCGAGTCTCCCCGTGGGCACATTGACAGAGCGAGAGTGAGTGAACAGAGCGTTCATTCACTTTTTGTTTTTAAGAAGGAGGGAGACGAGAAGTTTATCCCGATCGGAGCGAAGCGGAACATCGGGAAGTCTCCCCGTGGGCACATTGACAGAGCGAGAGTGAGTGAACAGAGCGTTCATTCACTTTTTGTCTTTAAGAAGGAGGGAGACGAGGGGTTTATCTAAGAAAATAAAAAAGGCGAGTAAATTTTTTGCTCGCCTCTTTTATTTTCTATGTCGTTATTTCTTCACCAATTGATGGGTGGAAATAATTCCGGTTTCATCACTTAACTTCATAAGGTAAACTCCTGGAGCAAGAGGTTGTGTGTTGAGGCTGAATGACTGTCCTGATTCAACCGTGGTTATTACCGCTCTGCCATCAACGTCATAAACAACTACGTTTATAGTTTCAAATGCAATTGGAAGCGAAACATTAACAAAATCAGTCATTGGATTTGGGTAAACCTGAATAGCCGAAGTAGTATTTTCTTCTAAACCAACTTGTGTAATCGTGAAGCACGCAGAAGTATCAACACAACCGTTTCCGTTATCAAGTTCAACGGCGTAAGACCCATTAGCTGTTGCTGTGAACGCCTGATTAGTGGCTCCAGCTATCACCGAATAACCTGTTCCGCAATTTAACCACTGATAAGAAACTCCGGCTTGTAATGCGTTAAGTGTTATATCAGATTGTCCAACCGAAGTAGTCATAATTGGTGAACTTAGAATGTATGTTATGGTTACCTGTCCGTTTCCGTTTCTGACACCCGCAGTAACATTTGAATTGTTTAATGTTCCGGTATACGATGATCCACCACCACCGCCACCGCCAGGTGTGGTATCCCAACCGTTACCTCCGGCGCCACCACCGTAGTAGCCACCGCCACCACCGCCACCGCCACCGGTACCGTTGTAAAAAGTGACATTTCCAACTCCACCCATCCCTAGCGACCCATCATTCCCAGCTCCAGTATAGCCCGGACTGCATGTAATTCCATAATATCCATTTCCTAAACCGCCAGCAGAAGTAGTTGCTGTAAATCCACCATTACCACCGGTAAACCCACAGAAACATGCATCACTCATGCCAGGAAAACCGTCAATTCCAGAACCTTCTCCACCATCTCCTGCCGGAAGTGCTGGTTGACAATCTATCCACACGCCATTATGACCGCCACCGCCGCCGCCACCGGCAACAATAATACGATCTGCCAGAGCAGTTCCTCCAACACGCACATCGCTGGCTCCACCACCATATCCGCCGTATCCCGGGTCAACAACCATGGCAAAATTGATATATCCGTTTTTTCCTCCTTGACCACCGCCGTTATATCCGTTTTGTCCTCCCACCTGAATATAAAGTTTGTCACCTGCAGTTACGTCTAATCTTCCGGTAGCAAACGCCCCTTTTCCACCAATTCCGCCCAAGGCAGGTGTTTCTCCTTGTGCACCCCAAACGTTGATGATAACGCTGTCAACACAATTAGGAATTATTAATGAGTCCAGATCACCCGTGTAGCTGAAACTGACCGTTTGCGAAAATCCGGAAAACATCCATGATGCCGCAATTAAAGTGAGTAGTTGTTTTTTCATAAGCAATTTTGTTACAGGCAAATATAGAGGAAATAACGACGAATTAATAATTCATAAGGCTATCTATCAATTACGTCATCATTTGAATCGTCTTTTTCATCCATAAAAAACGTACTTACAACAGCCCAGATGATGGTGATTGGAATGTACACTAAAACTGCAACGGCTAACAGTGTATAAAAATCAAAACGAAACGTATCTGTGAAAAGGTTTGAAAACAAAACATAAACTCCGCTGATAATAATTGAAAATACAACTCTGTGTTTAAGTTGGTTGAGGAATTTCATTTAGTAAAGATACAGAAGAAGTAATGGATAAAAGCTAATCATTATCAAGACCTCACCAACCCAATAAACGTCTCCCCCTCTTCCAATTCAGCATTCAACGCTTTACTTGGATCCAATTTTCCAAAGGCAATTTCTTTGGCTAAAACTTCGTTGCAAATAAATTCTTTGTTGGCTTCAATAGCTGATTTAACTAAATCATTTGTATCTATAGTCAATTGAATTTTATCGGTGACTTCAAGGCCGGAATCTTTACGCAAATTTTGAACGCGGTTGATGATTTCACGCGCAATTCCTTCTTGTTTTAGTTCATCGGTTAAAGTAACGTCTAGCGCAACGGTCATGCGGCCTTCAGAGGCAACTAACCAACCCGGAATGTCATCGGTCGTGATTTCAAAATCTTCTAAATCTAATTCAACAACGGTTCCTTCTAATTCACCTTTCCAACCGTTATTTGATTCAACAGAAGTGATGTTGTTGTTATTCCATCCTTGAACCAAAGCAGTAATGGTTTTCATTTGCTTGCCATATTTTTTACCAATGGTTTTAAAATTAGGCTTAATTTTTTTGACAATAATGCCGTTGGTGTCTTCCAATAATTCAATGTTTTTGATGTTCACCTCTGACAAAATAATGTCTTTCACGGCTTCAATCCGGCGCGTAAAATCTTTATCTAAAACCGGCACCATGATGCGTTGTAGCGGTTGTCTTACCTTGATTTGCTCTTTTTTACGGAGTGATAAAACCATCGAAGAAACTTTCTGCGCAATGTCCATTTGCTCTTCTAAATCCAAATCAATTTCAGACGGATTTGAATTGGGAATTAATGCCAGGTGAACGGACTCAACCGCATGTCTCTTTGAAATTTTGTTGAGGTCATTAAACAATTGATCCAAATAAAAAGGAGCTATTGGCGCACCCAAAACGGCAACAGTTTCCAAACACCTGTATAATGTCTGATACGCTGAAATTTTATCTGCTTCATAGCTGCCTTTCCAGAAACGACGACGACATAATCTCACATACCAGTTTGATAATTCATCGCCAACAAATTCTTGTATAGCGCGACCGGCTTTGGTTGGTTCGTAATCTGCGTAAGCATCATCAACCGTTTTGATCAAAGAATTGAGTTTAGACAAAATCCAACGATCCATTTCCGGACGATCTTTGTAATCGATTTCTTTTTCTGCAAACGAGAAACCATCAATGTTTGCGTACAAAGCAAAAAACGAATAGGTATTGTAAAGGGTTCCAAAGAATTTACGTTGTGATTCTACAATTCCGTCTTTGTCAAATTTCAAATTGTCCCAAGGCTGTGCATTAGTCACCATGTACCAACGGGTGGCATCCGGACCGAACGTTTTCAGCGTATCAAAAGGGTCAATTGTGTTGTTCAAACGCTTAGACATTTTCTGTCCGTTTTTGTCCAGAACAAGTCCGTTTGAAACGACATTTTTGTAAGCAACAGAATCAAAAACCAAAGTTCCAATTACGTGTTGTGTGTAAAACCAACCACGGGTTTGATCCACGCCCTCAGCAATAAAATCGGCTGGGAAATATTTTCTGGAATCAATGTTTTCTTTGTTCTCAAAAGGGTAGTGGAATTGTGCATACGGCGCAGCGCCGGAATCAAACCACACATCAATCAAATCGCTTTCACGTTTCATTGGTTTTCCGGATGCAGATACTAATATCAAATTGTCCACATAGTTTTTATGCAAATCCACTTTTGCGTAGTTACTATCTGACATATCTCCAACCACAAAATCTTTTAGCGGATTTTCTTTCATCAACCCTGCCGCAACGGCTTTATCTACTTCTGTTTTCAATTGTTCAACTGAACCAATACAAATCTGTTCTGACTTGTCTTCGGATGTCCAAACCGGAATTGGAATTCCCCAATAACGTGAACGTGATAAATTCCAGTCGTTCGCATTTTTCAACCACTCGCCAAAACGTCCTTCACCGGTTGATTTTGGTTTCCAGTTGATGGTTCCGTTGAGTTCCACCATGCGGTCGCGGTGTTCTGAAACCTTAATAAACCAAGAATCTAGTGGATAATACAAAACCGGTTTATCGGTTCTCCAGCAATGCGGATAGTTGTGCTCGTATTTTTCAATTTTGAACGCCTTGTTTTCAATTTTTAATTTCAAGGTGATGCGTTCATCCACGCTCATGTATGCTTTTAAATCGGCTATGATGTGTTTGAGATTTTCTTTCTGTTTTGCCAATTCAACTTCTGCCTCATTGCCTTCTAAATATTCAGCTTTGACGTATTCACCGGCCAAACCAAAAATTGGATCTGAAACTTCTTTTCTAAATTTTCCTTGAAGGTCAACCAGCGGAACCGGTGTACCGTTTTCATCCAACACCAGCATCGGCGGAACGCCCGCTTGCTTCGCTACAAAAGCATCATCTGCACCAAAAGTTGGCGCAGTGTGTACGATTCCTGTTCCATCTTCAGTAGTCACAAAATCACCCGGAATTACGACGAAGGCTTTGTCAGCATCATAGTAAGGTTTTGTATAAGGTAAAAGTTGTTCGTATCGGATTCCGACCAGATCAGACCCTTTGCATTCACCGATAATGCAGTAAGGGATTTTTTTATCACCAAATTCATAAGTCGTTTCTTCCAAACTTGGCTTTTCTTCAAATTTTCCCGAAAACACTTTACTAACTAAATTCTTTGCCTGAACGGTAAGAATGCGTTTTCCAGTATATAAATTCCAAGTGTAAATTAAACAATATTCTATTTTCGGGCCAACAGTTAATGCGGTGTTGGAAGGCAATGTCCACGGGGTCGTTGTCCAAGCCAATAAAAAGGCATCCATTTCATACGCCTCGGAATTTTTAATGCCAAATCGAGTTAATAATTCTTGTTTATTTTGAGCCTTAAATTGCGCCACACAAGTCGTATCCTTCACGTCTTTGTAACAACCCGGCTGATTCAATTCATGTGATGATAAACCTGTTCCTGCTTTAGGTGAATACGGCTGAATAGTGTAGCCTTTGTACATGAGATTTTTGTTGTAGATCTCACGCAGCAACCACCAAACTGATTCCATGTATTTACTATCATAAGTAATGTACGGATGTTCCATATCCACCCAATAACCCATTTTCAAAGTCAGGTCATTCCAGATATCGGTATAGCGCATTACCGCTTCACGGCAGGCTTTGTTGTAATCATCTACTGAAATTTTATGGCCGATATCTTCTTTGGTAATTCCTAATTCTTTTTCAACTTTTAATTCAACTGGCAAGCCGTGTGTATCCCAACCTGCCTTACGTTTTACCTGATAACCTTTCAGAGTTTTGTAGCGACAAAAAATATCTTTGATAGCACGTGACATCACGTGGTGAATGCCCGGCAAACCGTTAGCAGAGGGCGGACCTTCCGTAAACACAAATGTTTTATTTGCATCACGGGTTTCAATACTTTTTTGAAAGATGTCTTTTTCTTTCCAGTAATTCAAAACGTCATCTGCAACTTTTGGCAAATCCAATCCTTTGTATTCGGTATACTTTGTGCTCATCTAAAAATTGTTGAAAGGCGCGAAGATAGTTATTTTGGAGGGAAGAACACCTATCCAATTCAGCGACAATTTCTGGGACAGAAATCCGGTTGATTTCGTCTGATAAAATCGCCAGCATTGATTCCGCAAGCGGCACAAATAATTAACAAATCCCCCCACTTATTAAAAAATCAGCATTTATTCAGTGTTCACTGATTAGAAATCGCTATCAAAAAACTAACTTTGCGCACGCAAGGATTTTCCCCGATTAAAACTGAGAATGGCTGACAAAAAACGAATCAAAAGCGCATTAATTTCTGTATTTGATAAAGACGGACTGGATGCTATTGTGAAGCAACTTCACACCTATGGTGTAACAATTTATTCTACCGGCGGAACGCAGGATTTTATTGAAAAAATGAATATTCCGGTAGAGCGTGTTGAAGATCTTACTTCGTATCCGTCGATTCTTGGTGGACGCGTGAAAACATTGCATCCAAAGGTGTTTGGAGGAATTCTTAATCGCCGGGAAAATCAAACCGATCAGCAACAAATTGCTGAATTTGAAATTCCGGAAATTGATTTAGTCATTGTCGATTTATATCCCTTTGAAAAAACTGTTGCATCAGGGGCATCACATGAAGACATCATTGAAAAAATTGACATTGGGGGCATCTCATTGATTCGTGCAGCAGCAAAAAATTACGATGATGTGGTGATCATTCCTTCCAAAGATCAATATGCAGATTTTTTGAAGCTGATGCAGGTTTCAGATGAAACGTCCTTGTCAGACAGAAAACAATTTGCGCGCGATGCATTCAATGTTTCATCCCATTACGACTCTCAGATTTTTAAATATTTCAATCAGAATGGTGCACCTGTTTTGAAAGAAAGTATTTCAAAGGCAAAAGTTTTGAGATACGGAGAAAACCCGCATCAACAGGGAATTTTTTATGGTGATTTGGATGCCATGTTTGATGTGCTTCATGGAAAAGAACTTTCTTACAACAACATTCTGGACGTTGATGCGGCCGTGAATTTGATGGAAGATTTTAAAAAAGACGAACCCACTTTTGGGATCTTAAAACATAACAATGCCTGTGGTTTTGCAACGCGCCCTACCTTGAAAGAAGCTTATCTGGCGGCTTTAGCTGGTGATCCGGTTTCAGCTTTTGGTGGTATTCTGATTTCAAATAAAGCAATTGACGCAGATACCGCAAAAGAAATGAATGAGCTTTTTTGTGAAGTAGTTATTGCTCCCGGCTATGATACGTCAGCGCTTGATACGCTGAAAGAAAAAAAGAACCGGGTAATTTTAGTTCAGAAAAATGTGGAATTACCAAAAAAACAAATTCGTACTGCGCTTAACGGAGTTCTTGAACAAGATAAAGATTTGATAACTGAAACCGTTTCAAACTTTGAATCACGCACAAATACGGCTCCTACAGACAAAGAAAAAGAAGATCTTGTTTTTGCAAATAAACTGGTAAAGCATACCAAATCAAACACCATTGTTCTGGCAAAAAACAAACAGCTGCTTGCCAGCGGAACGGGTCAGACATCCAGAGTTGATGCGTTGAGACAAGCAATACACAAGGCGAAATCATTTAACTTCGATTTGAATGGAGCTGTGATGGCGTCAGATGCTTTTTTCCCTTTTCCTGACTGTGTTGAGATTGCAAAAGAAGCTGGAATTACCGCGGTTGTTCAGCCTGGCGGATCGGTGAAAGATCAACTCTCAATCGATTATTGCAATGCAAATAAGTTGAGTATGGTTTTTACTGGCAACCGGCACTTCAAACATTAATTGAAATAAATCTTGTAAATACCTGCAAATTAGAGTAACTTATAAGAAAATATTGAGTAAAAACACACAAAGTAAAACACACCCATGGGTCTATTTGATTTTTTAACGCAGGAGATTGCTATTGACTTAGGCACCGCAAACACATTGATCATCATGAATGACAAAGTGGTAGTGGATGAGCCGTCAATTGTTGCAAAAGATATTCAAACCGGTAAGGTGGTGGCAATTGGAAAAGTCGCCCAGCAGATGCACGGTAAAACGCACAAGCTGATTGAAACTATCCGCCCGCTGAAAGACGGAGTAATTGCGGATTTCGAATCTGCTGAGCAGATGATTCGCGGAATGATCAAAATGATACACAGTAAAAGAAGACTGATCAGTCCATCGTTGCGCATGGTGATTTGTATTCCTTCTGGGATTACCGAGGTTGAAAAACGTGCGGTTCGAGATTCTGCTGAACATGCTGGCGCAAAAGAAGTTTACATGATTCATGAACCGATGGCAGCTGCAATTGGTATTGGGATTGACGTAGAAGAGCCAATGGGAAATATGATTATTGATATTGGTGGAGGTACATCTGAAATTGCGGTAATTGCTTTGGGAGGTATTGTCTGCGATAAATCAATTCGTGTTGCCGGAGATGATTTTACAAGTGATATTGAAGAATACATGCGCCGTCAGCACAACATTTTAGTTGGTGAGCGCACGGCAGAGCAAATTAAAATTGAGGTAGGATCAGCGCTTACTGATCTTGGTGATCAGGCTCCACCACCTTATGCCGTTCGCGGACGGGATTTGATGACTGGAATTCCAAAAGAAATTCTGATTACATACTCTGAAATTGCGCATGCACTTGACAAAAGCATCAGCAAAGTGGAAGAGGCTATTTTGAGCGCACTTGAAATGACACCACCAGAACTTTCAGCAGATATTTATAAGACTGGAATTTATCTGGCTGGTGGAGGATCAATGCTGCGCGGGCTTGACAGACGAATTTCCATGAAAACAAAATTGCCGGTACACATCGCTGAAGATCCATTGAGAGCTGTAGCGCGGGGTACAAGTATTGCATTAAAAAACATCGGACGTTTCCAGTTTTTGATGCGTTAACGTGTAGCCAGTATCATGCAGCATGCGGAAACTATTCAAATTCCTACGCAAATTCAGAGATTTTTTAATCTTCTTTGTGCTGCAGATAATTGTATTGGGATTCTTTTTCAATTCACGCAATTACCATAAGTCACAACTTTTTAATTCATCATCTGAATTGATAGCTTGGTTTGTTGAGAAAAAACACAACATCACCAAACATTTCGATCTGGAAGAAACTAATGCGAACCTGATGCAGGAGCTGGCTGATTTACGCTCTATGCTTCCGCAAAATTATTATCAGTTGCAGGACCGGATTTTCTATATCAACGATACGCTATACAAGCAGCAATATGAATACGTTCCTGCTGAGGTGATTAATTCAACTTCTACCAAGCGGGATAATTATTTTACTATCAATAAAGGACGGCTGACAGGAATAAAAGAAGGCATGGGCGTAATGTCTGGTGATGGAATTGTTGGGTTTGTTTTTGACGTGAGCGAGCATTTTTCAATTGTAAAAACTGTTCTATCTGACAACATAAATATACCCGTGAAATTGAAAAAAAATAATGAGCACTGGCTGTTGAAATGGGATGGAAACGACAATGAAATTGCGCAGGTGAATGGTGTTAACAGAGACATTGACATTGCCGTAGGAGATACTGTTGTCACCAGGGCGGGACGAGGAATGTTTCCATCAGGTGTTATTGTCGGGGTAGTGGATGAACTCATTTCTCAGGATGGAAAACAAACCTGGGATGTAAACATTCGACTGGCAACTGATTTTACATCGGTGACCTATGTTTACGTTATAAAAAACCTGTTGCAGGAAGAACAAACGGAACTGGAACTAAGATTGGTGAACGAAGAAAATGAATAATTGGGTCAAATACAGCTTGAATTTTATTCTCATCATTTTGGTGGAAGGATTGGTGATTAATCAACTGGATATTCATGAGTATTTCAACCCGATGGTTTATCCAATGTTGATTTTAATGCTGCCTTTTGAACTTGGAGTTTTACCAACAATTATTTTGTCTTTTATACTCGGTATTTCAGTTGATGCTTTTAGCAACACCTTTGGCTTGCACGCGTCTTCGGCCATGCTAATAGGTTATCTCAGACCAACCATTCTTAATTACATTAAACCACGTGACGGTTTTGATATTTCATTATTACCATCTATTCAGGATATGGGCGTTTCCTGGTTTTTGGGGTATGCCGTTTTATTTTTAGCCATACATCATCTTTGGTTTTTTAGTTTGGAAATTCTGAAATTTGATTTGCTGTTAATTCTTGCAAAAACGATTTGTAGCATGCTGTTTTCGCTTGCATTAATCATTTTGTTGCAGTATATTTTATATACTCCTTCCAAGAAATGAATAATCTTGACAACCGAAAATATGTCATTATACTGATGATTCTGCTTGTGTCACTGATTTTTGTGACGCGTTTGTTTTACATGCAGGTGATTGATGAGAAGTGGAAAGACAGGGCGGCTGAAATTTCAGAAAACAAGGTGATCACTCAACCTGCCAGAGGTGTTGTTTATGACCGAAACGGAGAAAAACTGATCAGCAATGTTGTTTATTATGATCTCAGGATTGTACCTAATCAGGCAATTGGGATTGACAGCGCAGCTCTTGTTGAATTGCTTGACATTACTATGGAAGAGTATGTCAAGAAAATGAATGCGGCCAGAAAGTACTCGAAAAGAAAATCTTCAGAACTTGTTACACAAATACCTCCTGATGAATTTACTTTAATTGCTCCTGAGTTGTACAAGTTTCCCGGAATTTTTGAAGTAGAACGTACTTTGCGTGTGTACCCCAAAAAATGCGGAGCACACATCTTGGGATACATGAATGAGGTAAACAAAAACGACATTGAAAAAAACGCGTATTATAAGTCCGGTGATTTTATTGGCAGAATGGGAATTGAACGCAGCTATGAAGAAGTGCTGCGTGGTAAAAGAGGAGTGAAATATTATTTGCAGGATGCGATTGGTGTAGAAACAGGCAGATATGAAAATGGTAAATATGACACGCTTGCTGTTCAGGGGAAAAGTATCACGTTGGGAATAGATTGGGAACTGCAATCTTACATCGAATCATTAATGCAGAACAAGTTGGGATGTGTGGTTGCAATTGAACCTGGATCTGGTGAAATTCTGGCTATGGTTTCAGCGCCAACGTATGATCCAAATCTTTTGGTAGGAAGAAGATTGGGAGAAAATTATTCATCACTTGAAAAGGACACGCTGTTACCGTTGTTCAATCGTGCGGCCGGAGCAACCTATTCTCCGGGTTCAACATTTAAATTACTTATGGCTTTAATTGCCATGCAAGAGGGCGTGATTACTCCAGAGACTGGTTTTCCTTGTAATCAAAACCTGGTGGGGTGCCACAATCACGGTTCTGCCAGAACAGTTTCTGATGCAGTTAAAATGTCTTGCAACCCATATTTCTATCAGGCCACAAAGAGAATTATTCATCAGGGAAAATCAACAAACGGATTTAAAGACGCTGCTATTGGAATGGATATCTGGGCAAGTTATGTGAAGAGTTTTGGCATAGGTACAGATTTGCATATTGACTTCCCTGGTGTTATGAAAGGCTTTGTTCCTAATACAGAATATTACAATAAAATCTACAATCAATATGGCTGGCAATTTGAAACTATCTATTCCATTTCAATTGGTCAGGGAGAGGTTTTGGTGACGTCGATTGAAATGGCCAATCTAGCAGCCATTATAGCTAACAGAGGGTATTATCACTATCCACATTTTGTAAAAGATATTGACGGAACAGGAACACCTGATATTTACATGCAGAAAAACTATACCATGGTAGATTCGCAATTTTTTGCTCCAATTATTGATGGAATGTGGAGAGTAGTGCATGAACCCGGTGGTACAGGAAGCAAAGCAAGGATTGACAGCATTGCGGTTTGTGGTAAAACAGGTACGGTAGAAAACTCCAAAATAATTAATGGTAAAACTGCACGTATGACGGATCACTCCGTTTTTACCGCATTTGCACCCATGGAGAAACCTCAAATTGCTATTTATGTTTATTTAGAAAACAGTGGATTTGGAGGCACCTGGGCAGCGCCATTAGCAAGTCTGGCAATAGAAAAATATTTAACCGGAGAAGTTTCTGATACAGCTAAAGAAAACCGAATTCTGAATGCGAATCTGATTCCGGATGCAAGTGATATTTTACCACCAAAAGAACCTAAAAGAAGACGCCGTTGAGAAATCAGCATGACAATACTTTTGCTGACCTGGATTGGACCATGGTAATCATCTATTTCCTATTGGTGGGACTGGGTGTCATGAATATTTATTCGGCAGTTTATGATCCTGAACATCCGTCTTTGTTTGATCAGGTAACGCAACATGGGAAACAGATTACGTGGATTGGAGTCTCTTTATTTTTAGGAATAGCTATCATGTTTCTGGAAACGAGTTTCATAAAAAAGTATGCTTATTGGTTTTATTGGATCACTATTATGTTGCTGATAGCGGTTTTGTTTATGCCCGCTGTCAAAGGAGCCAGAGCTTGGTTTGGTGTTGGTAGTTTCGGAATTCAACCTGCCGAATTTGCAAAAATTGGTGTTTCTCTTGCGCTTGCCAGATATCTCAGCAGTGGAGATTTATATAAAGGCAAAACGCGTTCGGCTTCGGTTTCATTTTGGCAAAGCATTGGCAAGTTGAGAAACATAGGACCTTTATTTGCGCTGTTGTTAATTCCGGCAGCGTTAATTCTGATGCAGCCTGACGCTGGAACGTTTATCGTTTTTACTTCATTTATTTTAGTGTTATATAGAGAAGGATACGCCGGAAACATTCTTCTTTTCCTGATAATAGCGGTTATAATCGCCGTGATAACGCTGGTGGTCGCAGATTCTTCCTTTATGATTCCCGGGCTGAAAATTAAACTTAGCGGTAAGACTGGAATCGTAGTTAGTCTTTTGATTTTAGGAACCATATTTTATTTTCTGATTCGTTCGTTTATTTTACCAAGAAATCGCCCGCCACTTTACAGAGCTTTGATTGGTAGTTTGATTGTGGCTATTGTATTTGTCAATTTTATTGAGATCGGGTATTCAAAAATTTTGATGACTCACCAGAAAGAAAGAATTGATCTGGTGCTTGGTAAAATTGATGATCCGGATGGAAAAGGATACAACATCAATCGTGCAAAAGCTTCAATTGGTTCAGGCGGATTTGCCGGAAAGGGTTATATGAAAGCAACTCTTGCCAATGAAACACAGGCACACGTACCTATGCAAAGTACCGATTTTATTTTTTGTACATGGTCAGAAGAATGGGGATTTATCGGCTCCTTTTTGTTGGTGATTGTGTATACTGTTTTGCTTTTAAAAATGATTATAATTGCTGAAAGGCAACGGTCTGACTTTACCAGAATATTTGCTTATTGCGTAACAGGAATTTTCTTTTACCATTTTATGATTAATATCGGAATGGCAATTGGATTAGCACCGGTTATAGGAATTCCGCTTCCTTTTTTCAGTTATGGAGGATCTTCTATCATGTCCTTTTCTATTCTCTATTTTATATTACTTAAATTAGACGCTGAGCGCAAGGTGGTGCTGCAATAATACTATGAAGGAAATTAAACCCGGCAGGCAATTGCTCATGCTGCTTGCTATTTCGGCCTGTTGTATTTTTCTTGGAGGCGCTTTGGGGCAGATAATGCTTTTAGCTTATTACAGCGAGAATATACCTCCAATTGGCGAAATTAAACCAATACTGGTACTGACGTATTATGGCGTGGTGCACGTGTTTACTCATGTGGTGGTCTTTTTCACTTTTTTACGGGTAACTAAAATGAAATGGGTTGACTTATTTCCGGTAAAGAAAATGAGTTGGATTTTTCCGTTGACGTTGCCTTTTATTGCCGTGGCTGGACTTCTGGTTGTTGGATATTTATCTGAGCTTAGTCTAAGTTTTTTTGAGGCTCAGGGTTATTATGATATTCTTCATCAAAAAGATCTGCAGACAGCTGAAATGTTGCCTTTGCTTGTCCATAATAATCCGGCACAATTAGTTCTTTCCCTGTTTGTAATGGCTGTATTGCCGGCGGTTGGTGAAGAATTAATTTATCGCGGTGTACTTCAGACAAGAATTCATAGCACAACCGGGAACTTACACTTCTCAGTAATCATTACAGCAATTATTTTTTCAGCAATGCATTTTCAGCCTGTTGATTTGATTGCTATTGCTTTTATGGGGATTGTATTGGGTTACGTTTTTGTTTATTCCGGAAGTATCTGGATGAGCATTGCACTTCATTTTATTTTTAATGCCTGGCAAATAGTGGTAGCATATACCAATCCTGAAATTTTTGCTGAATAAAAAAACCCTGTACCAGCGGCACAGGGCTTACATTATAATTCTTTTCAGCGATTATCTTTTGTCAGCAGAGTAGTTGATTTTAACAGCATCAATTTCTCTGAGTGTTTCTTTGATGTTTGAAACAATTCGCATCCCAACCTCTTCGTGTACTTTTAACGATGTGACAATATCAAATACCGTTTTGCCTTCCCTTGCTTTACTCAATTTCCACGGTGCTACCTGGGTATAGTCGATAGCAAGCTGATCATCCAGCTGAATACGCGGCTGCGTTCCTTCATCTGCATCTGTAGGAAATCCTACATAGATAAAGTCAACCATGTCCTTATTCTCAAGCTCTACCGCTTCTGACGCTCCAGGTTTTTTTACTTCAACCTGCATGTCCACTTCTTTCATGGTTGTCGCAACCATGAAGAAAAACAACAACATGAAAATGATATCCGGAAGTGAAGCTGTACTCAACGCCGGGACAGCACGTGTTTTTCCTTTATTAAACTTTCCCATAATTAAATTTCAATTTTGGCTTCAATAATACGCTCCGGTACCAACACCTGCAGCATTTCAAGTTTTGCAGCATCATCATCGTCTTCCGGATCAAGATCATCAAAGTTTTTCCACCCTCTTCTGTTACACTCTTCTCTTTTCAAATCATTCACCACTTTTTTCAAAATATTCTGAATTTCGATGTAAAGACCGTACGATGTATTGGACTGGTTTTTCAACTGAATAAGCGCTGAATTTGAAATTTCACTGTAAGGCCCTACTTCGTCAAAAACAATTTTGCGTTTTTCCCATTTTGCCAGGTCATCTTTATTCATCTGCACAAGATTCTCAGGTCCATTTTCAATAGCGTCTTTTAACTTGGCTATTTCCTGTGCAATAATGGTTCCATCAATTCTCGTCCACATGGGCATTTTGATGTCGTTATCGCGGCCATCCTGATTGGCCAGGTAGAAATCCCTCACTTTTTCTTCCAGATCTTCTATCTCCATAAACTCTCCTTCAACCAACAGCTGATCCTGAGAGTTTGCCATGATGATTAATACGTCACGGTCGTGAACCGGAGGTGGTATATAGTCAACAGGTAAATCCCTTTTAAGCGGCAGGTTTCGGCTGATGCCGGCATCCACCTCCATGGTAGTTGTTACAAGGAAGAAAATCAACAACAGGAAGGCAATGTCAGCCATTGACCCCGCATTGATTTCATCTAATTTTCTTTTTGCCATAAATTATTATTTCGCAAAATACTGGAACACGCTTCTGATTGATTGAGCAATCAAAAGGATAACCGCCAGAACAAACAAAATATAGGTCATGATTACACCCAGATCTGTCCACTTAATAACTGACTCTGTAGCAGCAGCCATTCTAGTTAGAGCTCCGGTAGCTTCTCCGCTTGCCATTCCGTAAGAAATCAGGAAAATAACAAGCATTACGGCCGTACCAATCATGGATGGAATAAATCTTTTTGGATTGATAATGATTCCCCAGACAGTGAAAGCAACAACCAGCGCCAGGGAAGCATATAACAGAAACATAGAAAAAGATACAGAACGGTCAACCGAAGAAGTGTCTCCGACAGCTTGCTTGGTAACCGGATCAAGTTCCGTGACCATTGCGCCGTAGCAAAATACTGCTCCGATAATGAGCATTAACGCTACAACAATGGTAGAACCTAAACTAAACGCTTTTGAATTCATATCAAATCGTTATTTATTAATGATGAATATTATTTAGACGATTTATGTCTGTAGATCAAATCAATCAAACCGATTGAAGCATCTTCCATGTTATTTACCAGACCGTCAATTTTTGAAAGCAGGTAGTTATAAAATACCTGAAGAATGATCGCTACAACAAGTCCGAATACTGTAGTCAAGAGGGCCACTTTAATACCACCCGCTACAACTGATGCAGAAATCGTACCTGCAGTTGCAATCGCATCGAAGGCCTGGATCATACCAACTACCGTTCCCATGAACCCGAGCATTGGAGCAAGCGCGATGAAAAGCGCAATCCAGGACATCCCTTTTTCAAGTAATCCCATTTGAACTCCACCGTAAGAAACAACAGCTTTTTCAGCCATGTCAACACCTTCGTCAGCGCGGTCAAGACCCTGATAAAAAATAGAAGCAACTGGTCCGCGGGTATTTCTGCAAACTTCTTTTGCTGCTTCAATTCCGCCAGATTTTAAAGCGCCTTCAATTTTTTCCAATAATTTTTTAGTATTTGAAGTTGCCAGGTTGAGGTATACAATACGCTCAATAACCAATGCAAGACCAAAAATCAAACAAATCAATACTGTTCCCATCCAGAAAGGATCTCCCTCAATAAAACGCACTTTCAATTCTTGCGTGAAAGAGTGACCACCGGTGTTAACGGTGTCTTCAACTGCCGCCGCGTCATTATCAGCTGGCTCAGCTGGTTGTTCTGTGGTTGCAGCATTTGTGTCAGCAGCAGGAAGTGTATCCTGAGCGTTTGCTGCATTGGAAATTCCGAAGGTTAAAAAACCTGCAATAGCGAAGAATGCTAATACTTTTTTCATTGTTGCTTATTTAAATTTATTTATTTACTAATTCTGATTTTTAGTCCGTTGACCAAAAATGAGGTGCTAAAGTACAAAAATTTCCTTTTTATCAACGCCCAACCACTATTTTTCAACTATTCCGACAGATTAAATTATTGTTAACTCACCGCAGATATTTTTCTGCAAATGCTGTTTGCGCTCTTCACGGTCTGAGAATCTGCCCAAAACATACATCATTTTTGTTACTGCGGCTTCACTGGTGATGTCATATCCGCCAATCACCCCAAGCCGCACAAACATCATGCTTGTTTCATATTTACCGTGTGATACGCTTCCTTTTCCGCATTGTGTGATATTCAAAACCAGTCCGCCGGCGTTCATATATGCAGCGATCATTTTCTCAAGCTCGTCGGAAGAAAAAGTATTCCCGTTTCCAAAACTTTCAATCACTACGCCTTCCGTCTTGGTAAAATCAAAAACGGATGCGTAGGCAGATACAGGCATTCCCGGATACAATTTCACCAAACCTACTTTGTGATTGAAATTTGAAAAAAGTTCCAGTTTTTGAAATCCTTTTCTCAAAAGCGCTGCATGATTGAATTCAATTGTTACACCCGCTTCAGCCAATAGTGGATAGTTATAACTGATAAATGCATCAAAATTACTAGTGCTTTGTTTGCTGGTTCGATTGCCGCGGTGAAGCTGAAATTCAAAATAAATAGCCACTTCCTGCACCATGGGTTCACCTGCCGGATCGAGCTTTCCTGCTATTTCCACAGCGGTAATTAAATTCTCCTTACCGTCTGTTCTTATTTGCCCGATGGGTAATTGGGAACCTGTAAGAATAACTGGTTTTTTTATTCCGCTCAGCATAAAACTTAATGCTGATGCGGTGTAGGCCATTGTATCTGATCCATGAAGAATTACAAATCCGTCGTATTCAGAATAGTTGTCAAAGATCGTCTTTGCAATGTCAGCCCAAATTGACGGATTCATTTCAGAAGAATCAATGGGATTCTTCATCGAGTGTGCCTCAAGCGTATAATTAAACTGCTTCAGTTCAGGCACACTATTATACAAATGCTCAAAATCGAAAGGTTTTAAAGCACCTGTTTCCGGATCATTGATCATTCCGATGGTTCCACCGGTGTATATGATCAATACCTTTGGGTTTTTCATTACTCTTACAAATTAAACGATGATACTGCAAATGTAATGACCAAATCGAGTCAAGTGTCAGACTTGTTTATTTTACGGTAGGAAAGAGCGCAAGTGCGTTTTGAGTTGTAACGGACTCAACTTCTTCAAATGAGATTCCTTTTATTTCGGCAAGTTTTTCAGCAACTATTCTGAGATAGGCGCTTTCATTTCTTTTACCGCGGTGCGGTACAGGCGCCAAATAAGGAGAATCAGTTTCAAGAACCAGGTGTTTGAGATCAAAATCCGGAAGCACTTTATCCAGTCCGCCGTTTTTGAATGTAGCTACGCCACCAATTCCCAGTTTAAAATTTCCGTAAGAAACGATGTGATGTGCCTGTTCTTTGGTTCCGGTGAAACAATGAAAAACACCTGAAAGACCAGAATCATTCAGCTCATCAATAATTTCAAAAGCTTCATTAAATGCTTCACGCACGTGAATAACAATAGGTAATTTTTTTTCTTTGGCCCACCTGATTTGAATTTTGAAGGCCTCTTGTTGAATGGCCAACGTAGATTTGTCCCAATAAAGATCAATTCCAATTTCACCAATGGCAATATAATTGCGTTTATCCAGCCATGATTTTATTATTTCCAGTTGCGATTCCCAATCTTGTTTAACGCTGCACGGATGTAATCCTATCATGGCAAAACAATGATTCGGAAATTTTTTTTCGACTTCATGCATTCCAATAATGGAGTCTATATCCACGTTCGGCATCAGCATTTTATCAACTCCTGCGCGAATTGCGTTTTGGATCATTTCATCACGATCGTCGATGAATTCTTCACTGTAAAGATGTGTGTGGGTGTCTATCACTTTTCTTTGAGGATATGGGATTTAGGATAAAGGATATAGTAATGGATGTATGACATGGTTTAGATTTTTATCGTTCTCATTTTCACTTTATCCTTAATTCTTTCTCCTAAATCCTGATACTAATGCCAGTCAGGGCAAGAATCACAACCGTTCACAGCCGGAACATAAAAGAAAACTCCTGCCACCAGTTCCCATTGGCCATAAACAAATTTTTGGCGGGCGTAATCAGGCATATTCTGAATGGTGCGGTTATGAGGCAGATGTATAAAACCGCCAGACCAATTTGATTGAAAAAAGAAGCGATTGAAAAAATCAAAACGAACTCCGGTGTGTCCGGAAATACCATAACCCGTCAATCCAAATTCAGAATGATACTGCTCGCCGTCCCAGTTAAAATCTGTTTGTGTCACAACCGGGCCGAAACCAAACCCCAGACGCTGATGAATAGAAAATTTTCCATCGCGTGTTGTAAATCTCGGAGTGGTGTTTTGCATTTGGAAAGAGATGTAATTTAATCCATTTGTGTTTTCATAGTGAAGGTCTTCTTCGCGAATGGGGATTTTACCGGTTGTATGATCATAAATACCATATAGCTCGCTATTTGATGTAGACGTGATTTCTCCGTTCAGATAAATAGTCTGATTTTTATCCATTACGTATTTCATGTGATCATATCCAATTGAAAAATCCCAATGATCAACATAGTAATAACCAATGCGAATGTTGAATTGCGGAACCGAAATAGTATTGATATTCACATAGGTCTTAAACTCTCTGGATGGGCGATCAGATGCGGCAACATTTTCTGCAATAAAATTATATCCCGGACCAGAAAAGGTGATATCACTTTTGGTATAGATAGAACGATTATAGCCCCAGTAGAAATACATGGTGTTTTTGCGTGTGCTGTATTTTTTTTTGGACGACCATTTCTGCGCGTAAACTTGTGTTCCGCCCAGAATCAAACAAATAACGAGGATAAATCGCATCATACATTTATAACAATTTAGTGAATCAATTGTTACAAGACAAAATTACACTATTTTTGGCCAACTATGGCTTATCACAATGAATTGGGAAAAGCGGGGGAGAGTATGGCGGCGGAATATCTTGTGAAAAAAGGCTATCAGATTCTTCATCGTAACTATTCCTTCAAAAAATCAGAACTGGACATTGTCGCTAAAAAGGGCGACTTGCTGGTAATAGTTGAGGTTAAAACCAGAAACAGCGACTTTCTTGCAGGACCGGAAATAACGGTTACAAAAAAGAAGCAAAAGGCAATTATTAAAGCAGCGAATTATTATCTCGAAGAACATCATCTGAATACAGAAACACAATTTGATATCATTTCAATAATTCTGAATTCTAAAGAACAAACGCTGGAGCATATTGAAGATGCTTTTTATCCGCTATTATAAAATAAATTAATTGAAAATCACCATTACCTTTGTCTGACAAAATGAAAACCAACATTGCCATATTTGCGTCAGGCGGCGGTTCAAACGCGGAAGAAATATTCAGGTATTTTAAAAATCACCCCCTTGTTGAGGTTGCGCTAGTAGTTTCAAACAACTCTCAGGCGGGTGTTTTGCACCGGGCTGAAGGATATCACATTCCATGTTATGTATATCAGAAGGAAGAGCTCACCAATGGAATCATGGAAAAAACACTTGATGCATACAACATTCATTTTATTGTGCTGGCTGGTTATCTTAAAAAAGTACCGGACGGACTTCTGAAAAAATATCCGAATAAAATTGTAAACATTCACCCAGCACTTTTGCCAAAATTTGGAGGTCAGGGAATGTATGGTTTGAATGTGCACAGAGCCGTGGTAGCGGCCGGAGAAAAAGTATCAGGCATGACAATTCATTACATCAATGAAAAATATGATGAGGGCGCAATTATAGAGCAACACTCCGTGAATATATCAAACGAAGATTCGCCAGAACGTGTTCAACAAAAAGTGCTTGCACTGGAACATAAATATTTTGCACCTTGCATTGAAAAACTGATTCAAAATGGGATTTGATTTTATTGAAATTGGAAAAGCCTTCATGGTATTGTTTGCCGTGATTGATATTTTCGGATCAATACCTGTAATAATTAAAATTAAACAAAGTTCAGGAGAGGTGAACGCGCTGAGAGCGTCGCTGGTTTCATTTGTTATCATGATTGCTTTTTTGTTTGGAGGTGAGATGATTTTGAATGCACTTGGAGTGAATATCAAGGCTTTTGCTGTGGCTGGTTCACTCATTATTTTTGCTATTGCCGCTGAAATGATTTTTGGTGTTCAATTGTTCAGATCTGATGCTTCAAGTGCTAAAATTGTCTCAGTTGTTCCCATTGCATTTCCGCTGATTGCAGGCGCAGGAACAATGACCACACTTGTTTCTCTGCGCGCAGAATACGCCGCAATTAATATAGCTATTGCCGTTTTTTTAAATGTAATTGTTGTTTATTTGGTATTGCGGATTACCAAAAAACTGGAAGAAATTTTGGGCGCCGGTGGAATTGCGATCATTAAAAAAGTGTTTGGTATTATTTTGCTGGCCATTGCCGTAAAACTCTTTGCTGACAACGCCAAGGCTTTATTTACAATGTAGAAACATGAATCCACTCTTTGAATATATTGGCTATAAACGAATGATTTATTTTGCAGGCATAACCATTTTTGCCGGGATTATTTTTGTGGTGTTTTATGACGCAATAGTTGGCGAAGCTTTGACAATGAGAAGAGTTGGCTGGGTTTATAAATTAATAGATGATTATTTGGGTCAGCTTGGAATTGGGTTACTGCTTATAGGTGGTGGACTCATCATCGGATTGAGAGCTTGGATTGGTTTGCGTCAGGAGAAAAAAGAAGCCAGATAATCAACTTGTTTTTTGTAACTTCTCATTGTTATTCCGTTCTAATAGCGTCCAAAACCAGCAATCATGAAACATATTTTCTTTTTTATTGCAATTGTTTCGAGTATCAATTTTTCTTTTGCGAAATCACCTTATAAAGCGCCAGAGGGATTTTCATTTATTCCGTCGGGTTCAATGACGAACAACGAAATTACTTTTTCGTGCATGTCTTTGCTCATGGCAAGTCATGAAGTGACGAATAAGGAGTACCGTAATTTTCTGGCTGATTTGAAATTGCAAAACAGAAATGAAGATTATCTGGCAGCTTTGCCTGATACGGCCAAATGGAATTTGCCCGGTTCATCTATGCAGTCATTTGCTGATTACTACTTTTCTCATCCTGCCTATGATGATTATCCGGTTGTCAACATAACATCTGAAGGCGCGCTTTTATATTGTCAATGGCTGGGTGAAAAATTGGCGGTTAAATATGCTGATGAGCGATTTAAACAAATGAGATTGCCTTTGGAAAGTGAATGGATTTATGCTGCAACAGCTGGTCATAACAGAGTGGTATACTCCTGGGGATCATCCAGACTTAAAAATGAAAAAGGCGATTATATGGCAAATTTCAAAGTCGTTGGTGATGAGTTTATCCGCACAAACGGAAATGAATTGGAAGTAGTGGGAGATGCTTATACGTCTTACTACTTCGACAATAATTTTGTGACTGCACCATCTTCTTCTTATTACCCAAATAGTTTTGAGCTTTATAATATGTGCGGCAATGTTTCTGAATTGGTTGTTAAGAAAAGCGAGGAAATCGAAATTCAGGATTCTAAAACCATCTTTCTTGCCATAGGTGGAAGCTGGAATTCAACCGGATACGACATTCGGATTAATAGCGTAGTTGAATTTCTTGAAGCAAATCCTTTTACCGGATTCAGGCCGGTTGTCACCTGGAAAATCGAGTCGTGATTTTAAAAGATTATCTTTGGGTAAAAGAAATTTTACTCCATGCAAAATCATTTTTTTAAACGTCTTTTATTTTGTTTTTTCCTGACAGGCGGATTGAACCTTTCCGCTCAGGTATTCAATGTGGGATACACCAACGAATCATTCAAAAATCTCATAACAAACGGAATTACCTATATCAAAACCGGACATCCGTTTTTTGACAGCGTGATGGTTGAAACACTTGAAGATCATTGGAAAGTTTCTTCCTTTACCGTGATTGAGCGATACAAAGAACCTGATCAGAAATCAACCGCACTTTTTGTCACACATCAGAAGCCCATTCGTGAGCATCAGCAGGACCGAAAGAATGACGGAATTATCACCCTCATGCCGGCTAAGTTTTTTGATGAAGGTGCCGACTATGAGCACAATCAGGTGGACATGAATAAAACACTTGGATACATGTTTTTCAATGGATTTCATGATATCGTGCATGAAGATGATGAGTATCGTTTTTTAAAGATGATGATTGTATCATTGAACCAGGGAATCCAAACAATCAAAGACGAAGAATTTACCGATGTGGAAGAGTTACTGAATATCAATGTAAGCAAGGCGGTGATAGCAAAGTACAAAGGACTTGTTGGAGGCACATTGATAATTCACCGTGATCAGAGCAAGCACTCCATTGACATGGAAAAAGTGAAGGCATCCGGCATACGTTATCGACTGCTCGCTAATCAGGAATATCATGAGGTGGTTGCTAAAGAAGATCCTTCACATTACGTGCTTTATTTTGGTGAAAACAAATACACGGAGTTGTCAATTATCCGTATTCAAACAGGCGAATTAATTTATACCAAACATTTTCCGCAGGATTATCTGACGATAGGCAAAAAGGAATTGAAAGCAATTTTTGCTTATTTCAAATAGTGATTTTCTGAAGACCCGAAATCTCGGCCATATAGAAACCATGCGCGCTTTTGCTGCGCTTTCAGTTGCCGGATTTCATTTTATCCATTATTCGGGTGAGAACGGGCCTTTGTTTAACAGTGCAGCATTAAAGAACGTTGCTGTTTTTGGTGCTCAAGGGGTTGAACTTTTTTTTATCATTTCCGGATTTATTATTCCGTTTGCGCTTGATCAGTCCGGATATAAATTGAGCAATTATTTCCGCTATCTTGGAAAGAGATTGGTGCGTTTATTTCCTCCATATGTGGCTGCAATAGCCGGCATAATCATTGTCAGTTATTTGCTTTGTCGTTTTGTCTGGTATACTGAGTATGATTTAAATGTCAGGCAGACACTCATAAACATTTTTTTTCTGGGTGATGTGTTTCCAGATTTCGGGTGGATCAATCCCATTTTTAAAACGCTGAAAGTTGAACTTCAATTCTATATTTTAATGGGGTTAATTTTTCCGCTGGTAATAAGAAATAATTGGTGGCTTGCAGGTATTTCTGTTGTGCTGATGGCTGCGGGAATATTGACAAAAGACCACTACACCGTTTTGTTAAATGCACCATTTTTTCTTGTTGGGTTGATTACGTGGCTGATTCAGAAAAACGGAAACAATTTTATTTATTTCACTATTCTCATTCTGACACAGCTGATGTTGCTTCAATACTTTCAGTGGGAAGATATGATAGTGAGCTGGCTGGGAATTGCTATGTTGATATATCTTCCAAAGTCAACCAGATTGCTAAGTCTAACCGGTAAAATCTCGTATTCGTTTTATTTAATACACGGTTTAGCCGGCGGTTGGTTTCTCTATTTCGCAACGCGCAATTCAGGCTGGTTAAAATACAATTGGCTATTGTTTTTTCTGGCCATCGTCATCAGTTGGGTTGGGGCGTATATCATGTACCGGCTGATTGAAAGGCCTTGTTTGAAATTATCTGCTAAAATAACGTACAAAAATTCGCAATCCGAAACGTAAGCAGCGCAAACGGATCAACGTTTTATTCCGTACCTTTGAATGACATGTCAAATCAGAAGAGACCACTTACAGACTGGCTCCCAATAACCAAAAAAGAACTCGAATATCACGGTTGGGATGAACTTGACGTGATCATTGTTTCAGGTGATGCATATGTCGATCATCCGGCATTTGGAACTGCAGTTATTGGAAGAATTATTGAGAGTGAAGGGTTTCGAGTTGGTATAATTCCGCAGCCTCAATGGCAAGATGATTTGCGAGATTTCAAAAAATTTGGAAAACCGAAATATTTCTTCGGTGTGACTGCTGGCTGTATGGATTCCATGGTGAACCATTACACGGCTGGTAAAAGAAAAAGATCTACGGATTCATATACACCCGGTGGTGCTTCTGGTTTCAGGCCAGATTATGCTACCACGGTTTATTCAAAAATTCTGAAACAACTTTATCCGGATGTTCCGGTGGTGATTGGTGGAATTGAGGCTTCTCTGAGACGGGTAACGCATTATGATTATTGGTCAGACAAATTATTTCCAACCATTCTTGAAGTCAGCGGAGCAGATCTTTTGGTGTATGGAATGGGTGAGCAACCCTTGCGTGAACTATTACAACTTTTGAAAAAAGGCGTTCCGTTTTCATCGATTAAAACAATTCCGCAAACCTCGGTGCTTATTGATAAAAATGAACCTCTTCCAAAGAATAAAAACTGGGAGGATGTAGAGTTACATTCACATGAAGTTTGTCTGAAAGACAAAATCAAATACGCATCTAATTTTAAAATAGTTGAGGTAGAATCAAACAAACTTGCTGCACGCAGAATTTTGCAAAAAGTGGGAGAGAAAATTGCTGTTATTAATCCGCCGTTTTATACTATGACGGAAGCAGAAATTGACCGTTCGTTTGATTTGCCCTATACGCGTTTGCCACATCCTAAATATGAAAAGCGCGGCGCTATTCCAGCATATGAAATGATTAAGTTTTCTATCAACATGCATCGTGGATGTTTTGGAGGCTGCAGTTTTTGTACAATCTCAGCGCATCAGGGAAAATTCATTGCTTCACGCAGTGAAAAATCCATCATGAAGGAAGTGGAGGCTGTTGTAAATCACCCAGAATTTAAAGGATACATTTCAGATATTGGGGGACCATCTGCCAACATGTATAAAATGAAAGGTATTGATGAAAGCATTTGTGAGAGATGCGTCAGTCCTTCATGTATACATCCTGTGGTGTGTTCTAATTTGGACACCAGTCATAAACCGTTACTTGATATTTATAGAAAAGTAGATGCTCATCCAAAAGTAAAAAAGGCTTTTGTTGGCTCCGGAATCCGTTACGATCTGCTGGTGAAAGAGTACAATAAAAATTTGGATCAAAAAGAAGCGGAAGAGTATATTCAGCAGTTAGTGACAAGGCATGTTTCCGGCAGATTAAAAGTTGCGCCAGAACATACAGCTGATAATACATTGCGCATTATGCGTAAACCGCCATTTCAATATTTTCATAAGTTCAAAGAATTGTATGACCGAATTCAAAGACGAAATGGATTAAGCCAACCGTTGATACCTTATTTCATTTCATCTCACCCTGGTTGTGAAGAAGCGGACATGGCTGATTTAGCAGCTGAAACAAAAGAGATGGGCTTTAAGTTGGAGCAGGTTCAGGATTTTACTCCAACACCCATGACGGTTGCCACTGAAATTTATTACAGCGGTGTGCACCCCTACACATTAAAACCAACTTTTGCCCCCAGATCAAAAAAGGAAAAAGAAGATCAGCACCGATTTTTCTTCTGGTATAAAAATGAAAACAAAGCGTGGATAAAAGACAAATTAAAATCTGCGGGAAAACCAGAGTTGGCGGAGCGTTTGTTGGGCAAGGAATTACAAGGATCGCATTCTTCAAAACCTAAGAGTCGGCATTCCAACGCAGAAAAATCAAGCCGTGAAAAATCATCTCAAGTCCCAAAATGGTTAGCTGAAAAAAGAAAAAGAAACAAATAATTTTTGGTTACTCAACTACAGACGCTTCAATCACCCAAACACCTTTTTCGTCAATTGAAATTGTGTAAACGGTTTCAAATTCAGTCACGATGTCGTTTCCTTCTTCATCCGTTTCTCCATCACAGTTTCTATTCAATTTCCACGCAGACATTTTATCTTTTGAAAGAGAACAAAGCGTCAATGTCTCTCCCCAAACAGGTGCATCAGCGCCGCTTGAATCTTCACCTAAAATAGTACAACTGGTGACCCTTCCGTTTCTGACAATGGTACCATAAAGAATGGTTCCTGAGGCATACGGACAGGCTTCATAAGTGGAGTAATTTACGCACCACAAAAGAATTTTAGTGCTGTCATCCACGATGACTTCCTGAGCAGCAAATGCATTTGTCTGTGCCATCATTCCAATATCCAAAACTGCCAGGTATTCTTCATATGCGCCTGAATCTGCCATATGCTGAAGAGAATCAAAAAAGAAATAGTCATCGATTGGAATTAATCCTTGATAGGAAATATCTGAATCAACAAATCCGTATGTGAGATATTGTATCTGGTTACGGGCCAGCCATGTTGAATCCGTTCCGTTAAGGTCAAATAAGTAAGAAGTATCCTGAAGATAAGGCAATGCCGATGAAATGTGGAATCTGGATTTCAGAGAGTCCTGATCAATTACAACGTTGCTGTCAAGCACCAGGCTGTCAACAGCTAAAGTATCATTATTGTTTGTTTCTGTCTGTTCAGCGTTACCGCCACAAGCGGCAATAAATAAAACAGGAATAAAAGGCAAAATATGTTTCATGATGTGAAGGTAAATTAAAATTGATTCTATAATTAGTCACCCAAAAATTTTTTCAGTTTCCGCCGGTCTGATTTAGAAGGTTTGCCAAAAGTAAAATCACGGAATTCATTTTTGGCCTGCAGATATTCTTTTTGCTTTTGAATTTCATCTGGTGGTGTTAAATCTTCCAGGTAATTTTTCACAAGGGGCGCACCTACTCGGTTTTCAAGCACTGCAACAACTTTATATGAAAAAAGGGCGGTGTTTTTCTTTATCTGAATTTTATCTCCGGCCTTGATTTCACGGGCGGGTTTTGCATAGTCACCATTGACGGCTATTTTGTTTGATTTACACGCATCAGCTGCCATGCTGCGTGTTTTAAAGAGACGCACGGACCAAAGGTATTTATCAATTCGTGACAATTATTGGTTAGAATAGATTTCAGTAATACCAGCTTCTTTATATTCTCTGCCGTAATAAACATCTACAATTTCCAGCAGGATTTCTACACTTGAGTTATCTACCTGATATTCACTAATTCCTTCCAGTACTATTTTCTGAGGCCCCATCTGATCAAGTAATTCAATGGTTCCAAATTTTTCGCCATTCACGAACACATTGAATATTTTTACCCTGGAATTATTTTCAAAATCTTCAGTAGAATACTGCATACCATTTACAATCCAGATGGTTTCATTTTTGATCTCCATTGTGAATTTGATAAATTCTTCAGTTGGGTAAGCAGGATTTGATTCAGGATCAGAAAACCAGGTAGTAAATGGATTATCATCTAAAGCATTTTCACCGATGTAATCAAAATTTTCATCTTCAGGTAGCACTGAGCTGACAGATACCAGCGCAGAAGACTGAAGCGGGTTTCCTGGTGAAATCCAGCTGCCAATTTCATAGGCCTCAGGCCACTCATAATATCGTTCAGTTAATTCAGATTCAGCATAAAATTCTTTTGAGCCGTCTGAATTGTCGCCGTTCATAAAAAAGGGAATGTAAACCAAACTTTCTTTAAAATCAGAATAATCCTTGTTGGATTCAGTTATCCAGAAATCACCACCATCATGGTCAACCACAAAGTACTTCTCTGTACCATCTTCCATTTTGAATGTCATACAATTTCCGCATTGGTCATTCGGTTCTATTTCAAATGCAAGAATATAATCGTAAACCGGAGCGTTTATTTTCATTCCATCAGGATCTGTCACCGGCATATATTGTTCCTGCACGCCGCTCGCCCATCCGTCTCCATCTTCATCTATAAAACGATAAGTTCTGAACTCACCTGAATTTTTGTCGAGCACCATCATGAATCGTTCACCGATGAGTTCTGACATGTAGATATCTACTTGGCTCAAAGCGAAATTGGAATATGTAATTGCTCCCAAAAACGACAAAACAACAAAAGTCATTTTTTTCATATAAAAAAGTTTCTCGAAATAAATATCAGAAATTTTCAGACCGAAATAACAAAATAATTGGAATTCAACCGAGGACTGTGTCCTTCAATTGTTTGAATGTTTGTAAAAGTATGAGAATTAGTTGATGTCACCCTCTAAAGATAACGAAATGAAAACAGAAAACAAATGTTTAAACACATAACAACCTGGGTGTTTTTAAAGCAGCAGTTGAATTTTTTTTGGCAGTGATGAAACAACCAGTGCATACGAATGATCGATCCAGGTGTAAACTTCTTTATCCGTTGCGTCTGAATTTATTTCTACTGTATTCCAGTGGGTTTTATTCATGTGATAACCGGGTTGAACGGCAGTGTATTTCTCTCTCAGTTCTAATGCTTTTTCAGGATCACATTTTAAATTGATCGACCTGAAATCTGATGCATCTGTTAATGCGAACATTTTTCCCCCAACTTTAAAAACCAAAGTATTTTCATCAAAGGGGAAGGTGTCTTCAACACCTTTTTTTGCCAGACAGTAATTTACAAAATCTTCCAGTTGCATGGGATTCAAGTTGTGTGAACTCTAAAGATAACTAACTGGATTCTTTTTAGTACATTCAAAACAGTTATTTGGCGGAATTGACTATGAAAGACCGGTTCTTATTTTTTATACTCCTGTTTCTTACCCTTATTTCTAAGGCTCAAACGCAGAACGCATTTAATAAATCTGCAACTGATTCTTTGTGGAACATCTGGATGGATGAATCGAATCTGGATACTGTGAGAATGTCTGCTTTGTATGACATGGCTGATTTGGTTTATAAGAGTGTGCCGGATAGTGCGTTAAAAATATTGGATCTGGAATATGAATTTGCAACACAAATAAAGAATGATAATTATCGGGCAAACGCGCTGCAGTTCAAAGGGTTTGTTTATACGCGCAAAGGAGAGCATGAGAAGGCATTGGCACACAATTTAGCCTCCTGGGAAATCCACAAACTGGTGGGAAGGCAAGACTATATCGCTAAAATTGTTTTGAACGTTGGTAACTCCTACCAATATCTGGGAGACTATACCAAAGCGGCTGAATTTTACCAATTGGGATTAGAGATTGCATTGGAGCACAACATAAAATTAATTGCCGGAAAATGTTATTCGAGTTTAGGGGTTATTCATTTTAATTACGGAGAGTTTGCAATAGCACATGAATACTATAAAAAAGCAATCGCCATATTTCTTGAACTGAATGATCAAACGAGCATTTCAACAACCTATAACAACATGAGCATACTTGCTCTGCGCCAGGGTAATTTTGAACTGGCTTTAGAGTACTCATTCAAAAGTTTAGAAATAAAAATGACACTCAACGACCAAAAAGCAATTGCAAATTCATATGCCACTTTAGGAACAATTTATGCCGAAAAAAAGGAAGACCAAACGTCGTTAGATTACTACAACAAATGTCTTTCTATGAGAAAAGAATTGAAAGACAAACCCGGAATCGCAGCCATGTATAACAACATGGCAACGCTGTATGACAAATTGAGTCAGGACACACTGGCGATAGAAATGGTACACATGGGATTGGAGTTATTCAGAGAACTTGGCGATAAACGAATGATATCCAGTTCACTTATAAACATTGGTGGTTTTTATTTAGAAGCGTATCAGATTTCGTTGGCGAAGAAATACATTGAAGAAGGCTACATGATTGCTCAAGAAGCCCGATTTCTGAAGATGATAAACAATGCATCCAGGAAGTTGTTTTTGTGTTATTATCGTGAAAAAAATTATGCCACAGCAAATACATATATCTCAAATTTGAGAAATACACGAATTGAAGAAATCGGGATGAATTTTTTCACCCTGAGCGAAAAAGAAAAAGATCTTTATTTCAACACGATGCTCAGTGATTTTGAGCTTTACTTTGATTTTACATTAGCAAAGGTTGATTCATTTCCCTATTTGGCCGATACGGCATTTAATACAGCGCTACAGATTAAAGGGCTCACATTGAAATCTTCTACAGCAATGCGCAGCGCTGTTTTGAACAGTGGAGACAGTACTTTGATTGCTGATTATGAAAAGTGGATTCTTCTTAAGAAAAAAATATCCGGAGCTTATTCCAGAGGTGACAATTTTAATGAATTGGAAAAGGAGGCAAATGAGATTGAAAAAAATCTGGCGTTAAAATCAAAAGCATTTAATGACTTTGACAAAATCAAAAATCTGGATTGGAAAGCTGTTCAGGCAAGCTTGAAACCGGATGAATGCGCCATCGAGTTCATTCACTTTCTAAGTGAGACAGACACTGCAAATCCGGTCATCTACGCCGCATTATTGATTTTGCCTCAAAGCATGCATCCGCAAATTATCAGGTTGTGTACTGAAGAAGATTTAATTCAGATTTTAGGAAAACTGCAAGGCAATAATTTATTATTTGTTAACCAGATATACGGAACACGCAAAGAAGCCAAATCAGATCTTTATGACAAAATATGGCGACCGATTGAAAATCATCTGGACGGCATCAAAACCATCTATTATTCGCCGTCAGGCCTGCTTCATAAAATTTCTTTTGCTTCAATTGCAATTCCTGTTAGTAAAAAACCTGAAAACATATTCTTGTCAGACTTATATCAGTTCAGGCATATGGGATCTACGGGAAACAAAGTCACTGAAAACAAAACAGGTTTTGGCCAGCTTGAAAATTTTCTCATCATGGGGGGAGTGGAGTATAATTCTGATACAACCCTGAAAAGCGTCTGGGATTATCTTCCCGGATCATTATCTGAAACCGAAAAAATAAACGGCTTTCTGAATTCTAAAAAGTTTGGGGTTAACTATTTTAAACAGAATAATGCATCTGAAGAAATATTTAAAGAAAAAATCGGAAGCTCCAGTTTTGTGCATATTGCAACACACGGCTTCTTCTTTCCTGATCCTGAGCAGGTAAAACAGGAGTTTGAAGGGAACAGTGTTGATGAGAGTCAAAATCAAGAAATAGAATTCAGAGGTACTACAAATTATGCTAATTGGAATTTTGTCAGTAATAAAAATCCGCTCATGCGGTCAGGAATAGTTTTGGCAAATGCGAATGATGTATGGCAGCGTGATCCGTTGACTCAAGGTGAAGATGGAATTCTTACTGCTCTTGAGGTGTCAAATCTGGATTTGAGTAACACCAAACTGGTTGTGCTCTCAGCGTGTGAAACCGGTCTCGGTGACATCAAAGGAAGTGAGGGAGTTTATGGTTTACAGCGCGCGTTTAAAATGGCCGGTGTGAAATATCTGATCATGAGTTTATGGCAAGTACCGGATAAAGAAACATCTGAATTTATGATTCTGTTTTATAAAAATCTGATCAAATTAAAAGACATACCAACAGCATTTCAAAAAACACAAAAAGTGATGCGAGAGAAATATGATCCATATTATTGGGCCGCATTTACTCTTATCGAATAAGAGTTAATGTAGTCCTGACCGGACGAAGTAAGCGTCAGGAGGGTTTTTTGTGATGATTGAATAAATTTTGAACTATGAAAAAACTTATTTTGTTTTTTGGATTTTGTTTATTAGGATTTTATTCTAAATCCCAATCCAACATCCACAAAATAACCGACTATGATTTTGCCAGAATTGGAGTGATCAAAAATGATTATTCTGACATGGAACGAATCAGGCTGCAGGAAAATAGAATTAAGTCGCGGAACAGCATTCGAAGTGTGAATGGGAAAATCACTTCGGCGGTGTATGAAGAATTTGATCGTGCGGGAAATGTGATCTATAAAAAAGTATCTGATTCAAAAGGTTTTTTGGTTGATGAGATTGTGCGCAAATACGATCAGAACCACAATTGTATTTACAGTATACACACCTATGATGGAAAAACTACTGAGGTTTGGAAGAATTTCAATGATTCCTCCAGAATTACCATGAGTAAACAGTACAATGAGAAAGGAGAGTATGAAGCCCGCATTTATGAGTATGATGACAACGGAACGAAAATTCAGAAGGTTACTTTATATAAACTGGATTCGCTTGCTCCGGTGAAATGGATGATCTATTCATACTATGATGACGGAAGTCAGAAGCGAATTGATTATTTCAATCTGGGAGAACTGGTTTACTGCTGGAATTATGAATGTTTTGATAAGGGTGAATTAGCGGTTATTCAAACAGACACGGCATCTTCCATTTGTATAAAAACGACTGTTGATGAGCACGGCAATAATTTAAAGTGGTCAAAAGAATTGGATGGTAACGGACATGTGATATCGAATTTGTCGGTCTATTCGCCGTCGGGCAGATTGAAAGAAATTGCAAAATATTATTCCGCAAATGATCAACTTATTGAGCGCACCCTGTTTTTTGAAGATGGCGGAACTATGACGCTCAATTATGACAAAAAAGGAGTTGGAAGGGTGGTATCTGAAACAGTGTACGACATAGAAGGCCAGATGATTTATGGAGTTTTTGGTTATGGCAAAAAGCAATCCTACACCTGGTCAGATTATGACAACGGGCTGCTTTCAAAAATGGAAACTCAGCGTGGTAAAAGCGTTACAATAGTTACATATGAATATTCCTATTTTCAGTAGGTTAATTCTTTTAACTGACACCTAATAACTATCTTTATTGTCTCTAAAAAGTTCAAACATGACAATTCCAAAATCCGTTTTTGATTTTCTCAAAAAACTAAAAAAGAATAACAACCGGGATTGGTTTAATGCAAACAAGGAGGTATATCTCAAACAACATGAGTTTATGATTGAGTTTGCCGATTCTTTGCTTTCTGAAATGCAAAAACACGATCACATTGAAACCCCAACAGGCAAAAAAAGTCTTCACAGAATTTATAGAGACATTCGATTTTCTTCAGATAAAACCCCCTATAACACAAACTTCAGTGGCGGATTTAAAAGAGCCACTTCAGCGCTGAGAGGCGGATATTATTTTCATATTGAACCTGGGAATTCTTTTGTTGGAGGTGGTTTCTGGGGGCCTAATGCTGAAGATTTGAAGCGTATTCGTGAAGACATTGCAATAAATGGAGATGAATTGAAATCCATTTTGAAATCAAAAAAATTCAAATCTGCTTTTGGGCAGTTGTGGGGAGAGTCTTTGAAAACAGCTCCAAAAGGTTTTGACAAGGAACACCCGCACATGGATATCATCAAAATGAAACAATTTTTAATTTCCAAATCATTCACGGATGAGGAAGTGTTGTCTAAAAATTTTCATTTGAAAATGAATGCGGCTTTTAAAGAAATGCGATCGTTTTTTGATTATATGAGTCTTGCCTTGACAACAGATTCAAACGGAGAACCAATCTACAAATAACGATCCGTTTGCTCTCAGATCGCAGAAAAAAACTACTTAAGGCGCTTCTATTAAAGAATCAGAAAGAAGAGCAGGAGATTCATTTTTTTCAGGAGAAATTAAATTTGTTTGGTTATTGGTTTGGGTTAATTCTGAATGTTCTCTTATTCGCTGATTTATTCCTTATACCGGCAGATGTAGTTAAGGATCAGATTTCACAAACAGAATTAATTCAGTATAGAAATTATTCGCCCACCACTCAAATCCATACAAAATCAGGCGTGCATTGGTTTATTAATCAAACCGGATATGAATTAACCGGATATCCTATCTTGTACAAACAAAGCGCTATTTTTAAAGTGAGATATGACATTTATAACATAGATAGAAAAAGTCGGGTTGAAAGATATTTCCCTTCTTTTCAAATAGCCGCATTTTATGTTTGTCTGATGTTGTTGTTTGCTGCTTGTATTCAATTTATTGTGAAGAAATACATGCCGGAAAGATTGTTCAACCTCATGCAGTACAATCTCATCATTCAACTAATTGGTTTTGTATTTCTGCTCTTTTGAATTTGGACAAGGGTTGTAGCTGTTATCTGAAACTCCAAAAAAATCCGTAATATTGATAAAATACTATTTATGAAAACCAGATTATTTTTTAGCGCTGTTTTGTTTGGATCACTTTCACTTTATGCGCAACCTGAACAGGAAACAACCAAAGATTATGAATTGATGGGACCGGTTGAATCATGCAAAACCACATTTGCGTCTATTGGTAAAAAACCGCAGGATCGTTTTGAAATGGGATATGGAAATGATTTTGACAAAGAAGGCCGCGTTTCAGGCTGGAGTTTTGATCTTGGATTTTTGGGGTTGATGAGCAATGGAACTTATATCCGCGATGAGCAGGGAAAAATTATTGAAGAGCGTCAGGCAAGTGATGAAGGTTCAACACTCAAGGCAACGTACACGTACGATGATAAAAATCTGCTTGTTGAATATATTTCATTTTATAGCGATAGCACCATTGATTCAAAAAATACGATGACTTATAATGATCAGAATCAACTTATAAAAAAGGAGACTTATTATGGTGAGTCTGAAGAGATTTCGGTGACCTATAAATATGAATATGATTCACGCGGATTTTTGAAAGAAGCAGTTGAAGACTGGGGATATACCATTGAAACGTATCGTTATGCTTACGATAATGAAGGGAATGAAACAGAAGTGCATTACACCACCACAAATCCTGAAGATGAAGGGAAATCAAACTATTCAAGTTTTACCGAATATGATGCCGATGGAAGATGGGTTAAATCTGTAAACAAAAACTACAAAGGTCAAATTACCAGTTATTCAACCCGTGAATTTGACAAAGAAGGAAGACAGACTTTTCAGTACAACTATTCACCAAAAGGTAAAGTAACCAGTTATACAGTTTTTATTGAATATGATCGCGCCGGAAACTGGATTGAATCGGTTACCTATTCCGGTAAAAAAATTACGTCTGCTGAGTCGCGCCGAATTTCTTATTACTAGAATAATTGTTCTTCTGAGGATTTATGAAAGAACTTTTTTACCTGAATCCTGAAATCACGTTCCTGAATCACGGATCATTTGGCGCTTGTCCAAAACCAATATTTGAGGCATATCAAAAATTTCAGCTTGATCTGGAAAGGGAACCTGTTCATTATATAACGGTTGAAACGCCAAAGCTGTTGAAAGAATCCAGAACGGCGCTAGCTGAATTTATTCACTGTGATGCAGATGATCTGGTGTACGTGCAAAACCCTTCTACGGCATTCAACATCATTATTAAAAACTTGAAATTGAATACTGGTGATGAAATTCTGACAACCAATCATGAATATGGAGCGATGGATCGCACGTGGAATTATTATTGCAAAAAGGCCGGTGCAAAATATATCCAACAACCCATTTCCCTGCCATTACTTTCCAAAGAGCAGTTTATTGAAGATTTTTGGAAGGGACTGACCTCAAAAACAAAGATCATTTTTATTTCACAGATCACCAGTTCAACTGCGTTGATTTTTCCGGTAAAAGAAATTTGTGAAAGAGCTAAGGAGTTGGGTTTAATGACCATTGTGGATGGAGCACATGTGCCTCATCATATTGATTTGAATTTGTCTGAGTTAAAAGCAGACATCTATACAGGAGCTTGTCATAAATGGATGCTCACACCTAAAGGATGTTCTTTTTTATACGTTAAAAAGGATCTTCAGCATCTGTTTGATCCGTTGATTATTTCCTGGGGATATGAAGCTGAATTTCCGTCTCACTCACAATTTCTTGATTACCATGAGTACCAGGGCACGCGTGACTCTGCCGCGTTTTTAACAGTACCTGCAGCATTGGATTTTCTTGAAAAAAACAAATGGTCTGACGTGAAAAAGAATTGCAGAAAATTTATTCAGGAAACCTATTCAGAAATGTGTGATTTTTTAAATACAAAACCAATTTGTAAAATTTCAGATGAATTTTTAGGGCAGATGTGCAGCATTCCAATTCTTACCACTGACGGAATTAAATTGAAAGAAGTGTTGTATAATGATTACAAAATTCAGGTGCCGATTATGCGCACCAATTTGGATTTTAATGGAAATAAGAATCAGGTTTTTCTCAGAATTTCTGCAAATGCATATACCACCAGAAAGGATGTTGAAGTATTAAAATCCGCTTTGACTGAAATCAAAAATTCGGGTTCTTTGCTGAAATAGGAATGGATGAATAAAATATTTACATCAAAAAAAACGTTGCTGATTTTTACCTTAATTTATTCCTCGACTTTATTTTATCTTTTATTTTTCGCTTTCTTCAGAACCAATACCAATACAACGGTTAACTGGGTTCCTTTTAAAAACATCTTTGAGCTTACGCGATACACGCTCGCAACAGGACATGGAATTTTACACTGGTTGATTAACATTCCGGGAAACATTCTTGTTTTTGTTCCAATGGCGGTTCCGCTCAAATATTTTAACATTCAAATCAAAAGCTGGATTCATTTGGTTCTGTTGTTTCTATTACCGGTTTTCTTAGAATTTTTGCAGTATATTTTTCAATCTGGTTCAGCAGATATTGACGATGTAATTCTAAACGTTACCGGAATATTTCTTGGCTTATATCTTTTCAGAAGGTTCGCCTGAAATTTTTTCAAGAGTCAAATTCGCGCAATAAAAAAAGGAGTGATTAAACAAACCACTCCTTTTTCAATTTGATCAAGAGTATTATTTCTTTACAATCTTGGAAATAAAGTTGCCGCTTGAAGTCATTGCATTAACAAGGTACACGCCACTTTCAAAAGATGACAAATCAACTTCAAGTAAGTTGTCAGCAATACCACTGTAATTGAAACAAATTTTTCCGCTGATATCTGAAATTTGAATAGAAACTTCTTCACCGTAAAAACCGCTCAAGTCAATATTAATGATGGATACAGCAGGATTTGGATACACAGAAATTTTTGGAGATTCAATTTTTTGAAGTCCTACGATAGCACAACCAGTTCCATCAAAGCCCACTTGTTTAGTTGTTCCTACTCCACCCGGATCCAACCATGACATGAGTTGTGAATCGTTGGTTGATCCATCCTGATCCCATGCTTTTGAGAATTTACCATACAAATCAGGTGCAGTAGGATCAGAACAAAATGATGACCCGCCTGATAAATGACCTACGACATAACCGTCCTGATCATAAAGTGATGATCCTGAAGAACCGCCTTCTGTAACGCCGTGTCCATTCGTTGTTGCCGCCCAGGTGACTCTCCAATGTGCACTTGACCAACCACCGTTATAAGTTGCAGAAAGCAAACTGGTTGAGAATGTTGAGATTTTCTTTTCATCGCCGGACGGATGATGAAAACAAACGCCGGAGGTTGCGGCTGGAGATGAGGTGCGATTCCATCCAGCATAATACGGATCATAAAAAGTAGGAATCGGTTCTTCTAACTCAATCAGTGCAAAATCGCATCCGTCCATTTCAGCAGTTGATCCTGCCGGGTGATCACCCAGCGATGAAGAAGCGCGGAAAAAACCACCGGACATCGTTTGCGATTGTGCACCAGAATATTTTGAAGTATTGCCTGGTGTGCACGTTGGTCTCTGATAATTGAAGTACCAAACATGGTTATTGATGTCACTGCTGGCGTCTGGTTCTCCGCAATGATTTGCCGTCAGAATAAACGGTGTACAATCGTTGGCCGTGTTATTGATTACTGTGCCGGAACATAAAAATGTTCCCCCTGCCACAAACGTATATCTTACAGCAGCATCGCGCTGATTTTCCCAGCCATCCGCTTCATCACACATCGCATCTACTTCGCAGCTTCCATGCGCACGGTCGAGTGATGCACCGTCCACAAATGGGGCAATACCCGCTTCAACGCCTCTGTAGTAATAAGCGATCTCTGATATCTGAATGGTTGGCAATATGTCGCTGTCAGATGACATGTAATACTCAAGTGTTACAAAATCACCCTGAATCATTTCCATGGCATAGAAATCGGGTGTGCGTGACGTATAGGCGCCTACATATTGTGATTTTCTTTCATTGTAAACGTGTAATTTTCCTCCTTCAGGAATTTGAACTGGTGCTGAAAAGTAAAGACTCAATGCAAGTGCATCGGGAATTCTCACTCCCAGTCTCCAGATTCTGTCACCGTTTGATAAAGTTTCCCAGCTGCCAGCATTATTAATACTGTATTCGAATGGAATATTTATACCAATACGGTATGGTTGTCCTTTTTCATTTGAAATCTCATCTTCAAGTTGAACTGCTTCCATGTCAGGCGCTGATAATTCGTAAATGTCATATGGAAGGTCAGCAATATAAGTCCCGTTTTCAGTAAATGAAAATGGCAATCCGCCTTCACTTACTTGTCCAAAAACTGGCGCAAACGGAATGCAGAAATAGAATAGTAAATTTTTTTTCATGGTTTATTTTTATGCTTTTGAGAAGTACAAGATATCAATATTTGATCAAAACGTAAATGAGGTTGTGATTTTTTAATCGATAACGAGTACATGTTGTTTTTTAAAGGAAAATCAGGTCTGCTCAAAACGGTTGTTCATGGCTTACTTTGTTCTGTTTAAAGTGATAAAATTGTCAGGCATAAGTGTCCTCTCTGGCAACCGGTCACGACTTTTGACGTTTGTGCTTTATAACTCAAAATAAAATGAAACAAATTATTTCTTTCTTTCTCGCCCTGTCAGTTTATTCATTCGGCTGGAGTCAGTGTAATGTCGTTGGTACAGCCATGCCTCAACCTGCTTCATGCGCCGATGTTTGTGACGGAGAAATTTTATATTTCTATCAGAATATCGGAGCTCCTGGCGTGCCTTACATTGTAACCATGCAGGACAGTGATGGTAATACGTTGTATATTCAAACATTTACCACTGAAGTTGCAACCATTCCTTTTACAAATCTTTGTCCTGGAAACTACACTATCAACGTTCAGGGAACCAGCTGTTCCAATATGACCATGGCATACGTTTCGTCTCCATCGCCAGTTGTTCTTAACGCTAATACAACTGATCCTACTTTTGGAAATTCAAACGGTGAAATTGAAGTGGTGGCTAACGGCGGAACACCAGGATATACATATAGTATCGATGGAACAAATTACGGAACAAATAATGTTTTCACTGGTTTAGCAGCTGGAAATTATTCCGTGTATCTTGTTGACGCCAATGGTTGTGATGATACAATCTCAGTCACATTAACTGATAACACCGCGTGCAATCTGGTGGTTACAGCAAATCCTTTAAGTATGGTAACCTGTTACGGAGGATGCAATGGTTCTTTGCAATATTACTATTTTGATGGCTTAAATAATTCTCCTTATCTGATTGAACTGACTCAGGGTGGAGTTACGTTGCAAGTTCAAACGAACGCTAATTCCAATGGTTCAGGAACCTTTACAAATTTGTGTGCTGGAATTTATACTGTAGAAGTTACAGATGCGCAAGGATGTACCGGTTCATATCCGATTACAATTATTCAACCCTCACCTGTAACAATTGGGGGTGTAACAACTACCAATGCCACTGCCGGTAATTCTGACGGAACCGCATCAATTGCTGCAACAGGTGGCTGGCCTGTTCTGGTTTATAGTCTTGATGGTATTACCTATCAGGCAAGTAATACTTTCACTGGTTTAGCTGCTGGTGTTTACATTGCTTATGTAAAAGATAATGCGGGTTGTGTTTCTGTTTTTACGTTTGTGATTCAATCGGATCCGGGTTGCAATTTCAATATTTTTACAACGGCCAATAACGCAAGTTGCGGATGGACCTGTGACGGGGTAATCACATATACTTTTGCCGGCACAGCAACCGATCCGCCATTTACAATTTTACTGGAAGATTCAAATGGTAATTCAGTTCAATCTGTGACCAGCATAAATCAAACGGTAAATGGAAATTTCACAAATTTATGTCCGGGAAATTATACTGTGACTGTTACAAATGCGGCCGGTTGTGCACAAACAAGCAATGTTTCTGTCCTTCAGCCTGCACCCATTTATGCGTCACCTTATTGGACAAATCCAACTTTTGGAAACAGTGATGGAATGATTTCTGTTTCTGTAACTGGTGGAACTGCACCTTATCAATACAGCATCGATAACCAGTCAACCTGGCAAGCTTCTAATACCTTCAGCGGACTCGCTGCAGGCGCTTATATCATATACGTTCAGGACGCAAACGGTTGTTCTGCTATTGTATGTGTTGTTATGACGGAATCTACCGGATGCAATTTCTTTTTGAATACGAATGCCACAGATAATTCTTGTGCTTATAGTTGTGATGGAGAAGTGAGCTGGAATTTTAATGACCCGGGGAATAATCCTCCGTATGCGATTGAATTAATTCAGGGAGTAAACACAGTTCAAACGGATTCTGTTTTGGTAGGTAATGGTGGATTTGGTTCGTTCACTAACCTCTGTGAAGGAGTTTATGTGGTTGAAATAACAGACGGAAATGGATGTACACAGGTAGATACAGTTTATGTTGATGCACCAGCCAATTTATATGTGAGTGGAGTGGTAGTAGACGATGCTTCAGCAGGAAATTCAGATGGATCAGCTTTGGTAACGGTGGTTGGTGGAACAGCACCTTATCAGTTCAGTTTTGATAATGGTGTTACCTGGGATGGTTCAAATCCTATCACCGGATTAGCTGCTGGATTTTATATTATGTGGGTACAGGATGCAAATGGATGTCAAACCATTTTCTGTTTCATTGTAAATGAAGATCCTGGATGCGCCATCAACACAACCTTGTTTTTACAAAACCCTGTTTCATGTAGCGGAGTTTGTGATGGAGCATTGAATTATGCCTATTCTGATGCCGGAAGTAATCCACCTTATACCATCGAACTTTCAAACAATGGAACCGTAGTTGCAACGGATACACAGACAAGTACATCGCATAGCGGAACCTTTACCGGTCTTTGTGCTGGCAACTATAGTATTGTAGTTTATAATGCAGATGGATGCGCTTCATTTGTTTCGAACTATGTCCTCAATCAACCTGCAGCAATTAATATTACCGTCGATGTTACGAATGCTTCAACCGGAAACAACAATGGTGTAGCAGAAATAATTGCAACCGGCGGAACAGGACAATTGCTGTACAGCTTAGATGGTTCCAATTTTCAAACATCCAATGTATTTGATACGTTGTCGGCCGGAATTTATGTAGTTTACATTATCGATCAAAACGGATGCACAGGGATGCATACATTCATGGTGGATGAAAACGCAAATTGTAACATTGTTCTTACTGCGTTCAATACGGCTGGAATTTCTTGTGGCGGTGGATGTACTGCAGCAATTGGATTTGCGTTCAATGATGTGAATATAAATCCTCCATATGTTGTGACACTTGAGAGCACGACCGGTGGAATTATTGACTCAGAAAATTTTGCAACAGGCAATGGTGGATCAGGCAGTTTCACTGACTTGTGTGCCGGAACATATGTTGTGACAGTTACTGATGTGAATGGATGCCAGTCGTTTTATACAGTGATGGTGAACGGGCCGTCTTTTATGCAAATCATGCCAACCTGGATCAATGCTACTGCGGGTAATAATGATGGATCCATTGATTTAAATATTACGGGGGGAACGGCGCCTTATGAATACAGTTTAGACAATCAGGCAACCTGGCAAACGGGAGAAAATATTCCAAATCTGGGTGCTGGTTTTTACATCATTTATGTGAAAGATGCAAATGGATGTATGCAAATTGTTTGTGTAGTACTGGACGATTCAAACGTGATTGGAATTGTGGAAATTTCTGAAGAAATTAAAGTATATCCGAATCCAACCTCTGGATATGTTTTTGTCTCTTCGGATAATGTCAGAAGTGTTAACGTTTATAGTCTGGGTGGCCAGATAATTCCTGCTGCTTCTGTCGTTGCTACAAATGGGATAGCTATTGATCTCAGTGATGTTGCTGATGGAGTATATGTATTGGAGATTCAAGAGATGAATGGCCAAATCAGCAGAGTTAAAGTAAACAAATTCTGAAGTAGAACTAAAAAATAAAAAAGAGCCGGTTACACAATAGTAACCGGCTCTTTTTTTGTCCTGAAGAATTTATCAGGTATTAAATTGGATTAATTTGTTTTTGCAATTTTCAAACTTCTGGAAAGTCCTTCTCCGTAAATTCTGACAAAATAAATTCCATTTTCCATCGAAGAAAAATCTGCGGTTTTAGTATTAGCGCCGGTGAAAATGACTTTCCCTGAAAGATCATAAACGGTTACGCTATAAGCATTCAGTGAACAGTAAATCAATAAATTTTCATAGTTGAAATAAGCATTGCATGAGAGTGTTGTTTCAGTAATACCTGCTGATCCAACGTTAATCTGAACTTCATTCGAAGTTTGAATATCACCTGAAAAATTGCTGATACATACCACATAATATGTTCCCGCTGAGGCAAAATTTGGTGTATAGGTTGTGCCGGTTTGTGCTGTTCCAAATGAAACATAACCTGAACCAGAGGTTGTTGAATATTTCCATTCTCTCGATGTTGCGGCTGATGGAGCTTCAGTTGCGGTGAGCATCGTTCCGTTTGTGCTGACGTTAATGTTTTGATCAGCGATTGGTGAAACGGAAACTGAATTGGTTGAATTTAATACGGCATCAATTTTCAGGTTGTTGAAATTTGCCTGAGCGGGTGTACCAAATGTGCCAGCCATTTTTAGTTTTACATAAAAAGTTGTTCCACCTGGATCAACTGTTGGAGCTATTAATGTAGAAGTCGCAAATCCCGGACCCCACACTTGTGAACCAACCTGGGTGTAAGAGATGTTATCAAGACTGATTTCAATAGAAACTGTGCAGCTTTCAGTAGTTGCTCCTAACCAAAAGTCGATATCATCTGAATTAATGGTAAACTGACGATACGTTTCAATAGTATAGGCTTGTCCGGTGGTTCCATTAAAACTGTATATGTTGGCTCCGTTCACACTGGATGAACTGATGTTTGTAACAACCGGAGTTGACCAGCCGGTCCAGGCATCAGCGTAAGTTTGACCCGTTGTATAAACGGTAGTTTGTGCTCCAAGTGAAAATACAAAACAAGAAGTTAAAAGAGTAAAAAGTTTTTTCATAAGTAGTTTTTATTGAGTGAGGTAAAGATAATGGAATCTCGGATCAACAGAAATGTTTTGAAGGGCATTAAATTAAAATGTTATTGTTAAGAAGCCATTTAAGAACGACAGAACGCAGATGTTCACTGAAAAATTTTCGCTGAAAATTGCTCTGCGTCTTTGCGCATTAGCGTGAAAATTTTTATGATGTTATTACTTTTTCTTCTTAACCAAATGATAGACAAAGTACAGAAGCGAACTGATCAAAAAAACAATATTTACAGTTTTTGCAAATGGCGGAACTCCATCAGGCCAGATTTGGCCTAAAAGAACCATTGCGTTCAGGATAATCAGAATTACAAGGCCAGCTTTTTTAAAATAGTTCATAGAAATTCAAATCTATTTTTCTGCTTTCTCACACCAAATTCCCACCAGTTCAACCATTGTCATCACCGCTTTTTGCATATCCTGCACACTCACGTATTCATGTCTGGAGTGAATGCCCATTTCACCTGTGAATAAATTTGGACAAGGTAATCCCATAAACGATAAGCGTGATCCGTCCGTTCCACCGCGGATGATGACGGGTTTTGGTGTGACACCAACACGCTTCATTGCTTCAATTGCGTAATCCGTCACAAAGGGAACCGTTTTAATAACTTCCTTCATGTTTCTGTATTGTTCCTTCACTGTAAATTCTGAAGTCACTCCCGGATATTTTGCAACAACACCATCTAAAATTCCTCTCAGGCGATCTTCATAGTGCGAGAGTTTAGCTGTATCATGATCCCGAATAATAAAACCAATTGAACATTTTTCCAATGTGCCATTCATTGAAGTTGGGTGAACAAATCCTTCGCGTCCGCTTGTTGTCTCTGGTGACCAGGAATCTTTTGGCAGTTCAGAAATAAACTCGGATGCAATTTTCATCGCATTTTTCATTTTCCCTTTTGCATATCCAGGGTGAGCAGATACTCCGTGAATAACAATATCCACCGCATCTGCAGAAAAACTTTCATCTTCAATAGAGCCCAGTTCTCCACCGTCTAATGTATATCCGTAATCAGCCTGCAATTTTTGCATGTCCAATTTTTCTACGCCTCTTCCTACTTCTTCATCGGGTGTAAAAAGAATTCTGATTTTACCATGTTCAACAGTTGGATTTTTAATCAGAAAGTGTGCAAAATCCATGATGATTGCAACACCCGCTTTATCATCTGCGCCAAGCAATGTTAAACCACTTGCTGTAATGATATCGTCTCCAATTTTTTCTTTTAAATAAGGATGCTTTTCAGTGGTAATAATTTGTGATTGATCATCCGGCAAAACAATAGGAGCACCATTGTATTTGTGATGTAAAATAGGCTTTACATTTTTACCTGAACAATCAGGTGCGGTGTCCATGTGTGAACAAAAACAAAGCGTTGGTACATTTTGCTTTTTGGTGTTTGAAGGAATGGTTGCAAAAACATATCCCCACTCATCCATTTCAGCGTCTTCAACACCCATGTGTTTCAGTTCCTCTACCAAT